>Ga0307489_10000029_pt1 | contig 72515 bp, 50 predicted proteins | sample SB12metaG_FD_202247 | JGI IMG/M metagenome (GOLD analysis project Ga0307489, IMG submission 202247) | Sea-ice brine microbial communities from Beaufort Sea near Barrow, Alaska, United States - SB 1.2 | ecosystem: Environmental > Aquatic > Marine > Coastal | place: USA: Alaska | collected... | reverse complement strand
AATAACGTAACACACGGCCAAGTCCGGCATCAGAATAGGACTTTATTCCTCAATAAGAAAATTAATAGCGTTTCCCGAAACCCTGCATAATTTTATTCAAAGTCACATAAAACCGAAAAATAAAGACTGGATTTTTGTATCCCTAAAACTTGGCGTTAGAATGACTAAGTACAACGTAGTTGGCTATAGAGGTAAGGGTCGCCAGTAAAGCTGCACCACCAAGGCAGACAAATAAAGTGCAAAGTGACTTGTACTTAAGTTCTCAAATAATATTAATTAATAGTTTACCTATAGTTTTTAAACATGAAGTACAGATGATGAGCAAAATACCTTGTATGGGGTCTTTTGCTCATCAGTTCCTTACCCTTGATGGCCAAAAATCATGATAGAGGAGGGCATCATGATAGAGGGTGGCAAACTATCCCTGTCGCACCTGAAATGAACATCAAAGATGATGAGGGTATGGATAAAACTATTAATCCCGCTTGTGCTTTTGATACGGTTCTCAATCCTGTGGATGGTACACCTGTGGATAATGCCTTTCGTTTTTATTTTAAAGAAGGCAAGAGTCGAAATGTGCTGGTATTTTTTAACGGTGGCGGTTCGTGCTGGAATGATGCCACTTGTGTTGCGTCGTTGGCGCTGGCTAATGTACCGGGCAATAGGCCAACTTATAATCCCTCTGTATTGCTAGAAAACTCCCCTGTTGGCGCTGGTGGCGTGTTTGATGATGGCAATAAGGACAATCCATTCAAAGACTGGAGTAAGGTCTTTATTGCATATTGCACAGGTGATATCCATGCGGGGTCAAATGAAGTGGCTTATATAGATGTTGATGGTTCTATTACCGGGTATCCTGGCGCGCCTGTAATGGTTAAACACCGCGGTTTTGATAATTTCATGGCTGTACGAGAATGGATGAAACTTCAGTTCAGTGGCAAAAAAGAAAAAGTGAACAAATTATTAGTCACAGGTTCAAGTGCCGGAGGCTACGGTGCAATCCTCAATTTTCCCTATGTACAAGCTGCATTTCCTAAAACCAAAGTGGCATTACTAGCTGATGCGTCAGCATCGGTTGTCACTGAAGGGTTTATCAATGACGTTTTACCCTGGATAGGAACTGGAAGCTGGATCAGTCATTACCGCCTATTTTTAGCACTGCGCTGGGTACTTACTCTGCTGCTGAGCTAAACGTTGAGTTGTTTCAAAGACTCACTGAGGCGTATCCCAAAAACCGTTTTGCCCAATACAGTACCGCACAAGATTTCGTACAGGTGCTGTTCTTAAAACTGATGGATCAGCTGGATAATGGCAATACTAATCCCTCTACCCGGGCCCTTGATAAAACTGATTTCCTGTATTTTGGACAGTGGAAAGCCAGGATGACTGCGTCATATGACTACCTTTCAGAGACCACTGATACTTTTGCCACGCCCGACATTCCTCATCCGTTATTGGATGAACAAAGCGCACAAGGAGTTAAATTCAGTGATTGGTTGGCCAGATTTACTAACGCCAGAAAATTTCACGACAACAGTGTGCAATACCTGCAATAGCGATTTTTAAGTCTGCAAGGTAACGCAACTGAGTTAACAATCACGTAAATATAGCAAAGCCTGGCAAGTCGCTGGGCTTTTTTTGTTATTGAGAAACGTGTTGCACTAAAAATTTTGCAAAATGGCTGTACAGCGTCTTACGAGCCTAGAGAAAAATGAAGTGACTGGGTATATACCCAAGCAAAACTAGAAACCAGATTTGTAAATTAACACTGCTTGTAATCTGCGAATTATATTTATTGTCAAGCTGTTGCCCGCTCTGGTGATATCCTATTTACAACAATGGTTAGTCATGCACGTTTAATGTTTATAAATTGAAGGGCAAGATGAGCGATGAAAGTCTGCAATAGTGCCTGATTATCAGCGCTGAATTGTTAATTTAGATGGAGGGTGTGTTATATGATGCAGGGCCCAGCAGTATTGGCTTTGGTGTGAAGTACCAGCTAGGGGGAGTCTATTTTTAACAGAAGGCTGTATTTACGTTTGCCAGGGATAAATGAATTTCCAATTTTTCAGGCCGGAAGCTGTTATTAGCCTGGCCTAGCCGCTATACTATGCGCCGCATTTGAAAGCGATATAGAAAATAAAGCTAAACAAAGGAAAAAAATGACTCCTATTACTAAATCATTCCAGTATGGCCAACATACTGTCACTCTAGAAACCGGTGTAATTGCTCGTCAGGCCACAGCTGCTGTTATGGCCAGCATGGACGACACAGTCGTTTTGGTTTCTGTCGTTGGTAAAAAAGATGCTAAATCTGGTCAAGATTTCTTCCCGCTTACCGTGAATTACCAAGAAAAAGCCTATGCTGCGGGTAAAATTCCCGGTGGTTTTTTCAAACGTGAAGGCCGTCCTGCTGAAAGCGAGACTTTGATCGCCCGTTTGATCGACCGTCCCATTCGTCCGTTGTTCCCATCAGGGTTCATGAACGAAGTACAAATTGTTATCACTGTAGTGTCAGCTAATCCCGAAATCCCTACTGACATTATTTCTCTTATCGGTACTTCTGCTGCCCTTGCCATCTCTGGTATACCGTTTAGCGGTCCTATTGGTGCTGCCCGCGTTGGTTTTATTGATGATCAATATGTGCTCAATACCCGTAATTCTGAGCTTGAAACCAGCAAATTGGATTTGATTGTTGCCGGTACCCAAAGCGCTGTACTGATGGTTGAATCAGAAGCCGAAGTGTTATCAGAAGAAATCATGCTGGGTGCCGTAATGTACGGTCATGAGCAGATGCAAACCGTGGTTAATGCCGTATCTGAGTTTGCTGCTGAAGTGGCTACGCCTAAGTGGAACTGGCAACCAGAGCCAGCTAATGTTGATCTTAAAACCAAGATCAAAGAATTAGCTGAAGCCGGTATCATCGAAGCCTACCAAATCTCTGATAAAATGGAGCGTAAAGACGCTATCACTGCCTTGACTGCTAAAACAGTGGCAGAGATTGTTGCAGCCGATGCTACGCAAGACGCCAAAGAAGTATCTGAATTATTACATAAAGTGGAAAGTGACGTGGTTCGTTCGCGCATTCTTGCCGGTCAGCCCCGTATAGATGGTCGTGATCCTGCGATGATCCGTGCGCTTAATATGTCTACTGGCTTGTTGCCACGTACTCACGGTTCAGCAATATTTACCCGTGGTGAAACTCAGGCAATAGTAGCTGTCACTCTCGGTACTGAACGTGATGCCCAGATGATCGACGGTTTGAACGGCAAAACGGATAGCCGTTTTATGTTGCATTATAACTTTCCTCCTTATTGCGTTGGGGAAACCGGTTTTATCGGCTCACCTAAACGTCGTGAAATTGGTCATGGTCGTTTGGCCAAACGTGGTATTCAAGCGGTTATGCCGACTGAAAAAGAGTTTCCGTATGTGGTACGCGTGGTGTCTGAAATCACTGAATCAAATGGTTCGTCTTCTATGGCGTCTGTTTGTGGTACCTCTTTGGCATTGATGGATGCCGGTGTACCGATTAAAGCTTCTGTTGCCGGTATCGCAATGGGCTTAGTGAAAAATGAAGATAACTTTGTCGTCTTGTCAGATATTCTGGGTGATGAAGATCACTTGGGTGACATGGACTTTAAAGTCGCCGGTACGACTGGCGGTATCACTGCTTTGCAGATGGATATCAAAATTGAAGGTATTACTCAGGAAATTATGCAAATTGCCCTTAAACAGGCTAAAGAAGCACGTTTGCATATTCTTAACGTTATGGATCAAGCGATCGGTGGCCACAGAGAAGAAATGTCCGAGTTTGCCCCGCGTATTTATACCTTGAAAGTCGATCAAGACAAAATCCGTGATGTAATCGGTAAAGGTGGCGCTATGATCCGTTCGATCACTGAAGCTTCTGATACTAACATCGAAATCGAAGACGATGGCACAATCAAGATTTTTGCTACCGAACGTGCTAAAGCCGATATCGCAATTAGCAAAATTGAGCAAGTAACGGCTGATGTTGAAGCAGGTAAAACCTACCAGGGTAAAGTGACCCGTATTGTTGATTTTGGGGCCTTTGTGGAAATTTTACCAGGTAAAGAAGGCTTGGTACACATTTCTCAAATCGCCCATGAGCGTGTAAACAAGGTTTCTGAGCATTTATCTGAAGGTCAAATCATAGACGTTAAAGTAATGGAAATCGACCGCCAAAACCGCGTTCGTTTGAGCATTAAAGAGCTGATTGAAAAGCCTGAAGCAACTGCTGAAGGTAATCAATAAGGTTAGATAACCGGATTTAAGATCATTACAGCTGTTTTTTGATACTTAAGTTAATAAAAAGGGAGCCTCGGCTCCCTTTTTTTTTGCCCAGCGAAGCTGGCAAACCCGACAGGCTCAAAGAAGCCATAGGAAGTGCAATACCAACTAACCGTAACCTGTTTATGAATACCCCCCCTGGTATTCACCAAAGGCCAACCGGTGATTGTTCAAATTCGTTCCTGTCGAATTTTTCTGCGGCATTGGAGGGTATGCCTGCAAAATAACGCGAAGCCCAATACTTAGCCAGACTCATGCTGTGTCTGAGGAGGGCATTTCTAATAGGGAGTCATAACGCGGTGACCGGAACAGTAACTGGGAAAGCCCAAGACTTATTGTCGGTCTGAGATGCCAGATGAGCCCGTAGTAGTGAGTAAGGCTTGACCTGTGAAAGCCAGTAATGGTGTGGAGGACAAAACCAAGCGGACTATCAACACTGTGTTTGAGGGGATCAATTTAGTCAAAAGCTTTAATTGATTGCGCAGCGGGGATGCATGCTTTAAAACTGTAATGAGTGAATTATACCATTCCTTCTTGATATGTGATCAACTCAGAAGGTGCTGGTAAGTTCATAGCAAAGCGTAACGTCAAAGGAATGCTGGTTGCCTTCATAGACGTTACAAAAACGTCGTGAATGTTTTTATTTACCACATCCATGTGGCTCACCTGCTTCGCAGGCCAGCTGAAGCTGTTGTGATTTGTTCCAACAAATCTTGTTGAACGTCCCAAAGACTGCCCTGAAAATCTGGAGCGCAGGGATGCGCACAATATAATGCAGCTAGGGAGCTTACCAGTCCTTCCCTAAGGGCGATGCTAAATTTGCTTTCGCTTTATCAGTAGAGCGGGAAAATTCACACCCCTGTTAAGCAAATATGATCGATCGCTGAGTGAGTAGATATTAAGGTGGATTGGTATTATTCATTTCATAGATACACAAACTGTCTGATCAACAGGAGACGTAGATTTGGTGCATTAGGAATAGTGTTACTGATGAAAATGCTCGTATACGGGAAGTATTTGTAGATAATTTTAGTAGATTACCTTTGAGCTCGAACGCCAAAACCTGCATTGAACGTTACCACCATGTCAGATTTGGATTATCCCCATATATTACAAGATGTTAGTTGTCATAATAATGTTGTGTCACAAATTAAAGTGATATGAAGTATACAGGAGCCTTATACGAGGTCTGTAAGGTTCTGTGAGAGGGATGGGGGAGTAATGCCTCACCCCATTCAATAATGGGTAAGTTGTAATCCAGTCGCCACAATTTACGGTGATTTATCAGCGAATAATCTGTTCAAGGGTATGGGACTGACCAGGGGTAACAATTCTCCCCCGGGTAACCGCTGTTTCAACACACAACATCTTCTTGTAACCCTCATCTGTCATATCGGCCATGGCTTTGGCATTAGCCGCCCAGGGATTCCATACCACTATGGAGTCATGACCGCTTGAGAGTATGTCTGTGTTGCCTGCATCTTGCGCTATGCATAGTTCGTGTGGTGTCGCTAAATGCACCCGGTCGGTTTCAGTGTTGAATCGATATGGGTGGGGCGTATGGGCCAGGGCATAATTTTGCAGCTTGTCTTGGTAATCTCCCTCAAGCCCCTGTAATTCGCAGCGCGTTATATCATCTACCTTAAAATAGCTATGCAGTGCCCCGTTATAGGTAAAATCAAGCTGCCCAATATTGTGTGTGATCAGCTGTACACTCAGTTCGCGGCCCACTTTTACGACTAAAGTAAGTTGTGCCTGACCAGTAAATCCCTCACCACTGGCGTTTTGCGGTTGCAGATGTACAACGGTTTCTGTCTGTCTGTCCTGGCAATCAATAATATGCCAAGGCTGATTACGCACATAGCCGTGTGAAGGGTAGTTTGTATCTGCACTATGAGCACCGAACCAGGGCCAGCAAACAGGGATACCACCACGGATAGGATGTTTGGCATCTAAAATAGCCTTTTCGCTTAACCACAGTCGCGGGCGATGATCATGTTTGGGCATAAAACTTATCACGTGACCGCCATGCAAAGAAATCGTGCTATGAGCATGTTGATTATCGACAATTAACAGTTGTAAGCCTTCTTGATGAATAAGAGACGAGGAATCTGACAGTTGCATATTTTTCCTTGGGTGCAAAAAGGCGGTTATCTACAATAGATAACCGCCTTGAGAGCTTATTAGAATAGGGTCAACCAAGCTAGTGTAATCTGTATCTTACGCTATTTTGGTTACCTTCAGCTATTTGCTGATATGCGCGACCAAATCCAAAACCTTATTTGAATAACCAATTTCGTTGTCGTACCAGGATACCAGTTTAACAAAGGTATCTGTCAGGGCGATGCCTGCAGTAGCGTCGAATATAGAGGTGCGAGTATCACCAATAAAATCTTGGGATACGACTGCATCTTCGGTATAACCCATAATACCTTTTAGTTCACCTTCAGAGGCCGCTTTCATGACGGCACAGATTTGTGCGTAGGTGGCAGGCTTAGCCAGATTTACGGTTAAATCAACTACCGATACATCAGCGGTGGGGACGCGAAACGCCATACCGGTTAACTTACCGTTTAATTCTGGGATAACTTTACCCACAGCCTTAGCTGCACCTGTTGAGGATGGGATAATGTTTTGTGACGCACCCCGTCCACCACGCCAATCCTTATGAGAAGGTCCATCAACGGTTTTTTGGGTAGCCGTAGTGGCATGCACTGTGGTCATCAAACCATCAACGATACCGAAGTTTTCGTTCAGTACTTTGGCCAGAGGAGCCAGACAGTTAGTGGTACAAGAAGCGTTGGAGACAACCGCTTGTCCTGCGTAATCTTTATGATTAACACCCATAACAAACATAGGCGTGTCATCTTTGGATGGAGCACAGAGGACGACTTTTTTAGCACCTGCGATGATGTGTTTACGGGCAGTCTCATCGGTCAAAAACAAACCTGTTGCCTCAACTACTACCTCGGCCCCGATTTCGTTCCAAGCCAGGTTAGCCGGATCGCGCTGCGCGCTGACCCGAATAGTCTTACCGTTAACGATAAGTTGGCCCTCTTGAACCTCAACCGTTCCTTTAAATTGACCATGGGTTGAGTCATACTTGAGCATATATGCCATATATTCTGCATCTAGCAGGTCGTTAATGCCTACTACTTCGATATCGTCACGCTCACATGCAGCGCGAAAAACAAATCTACCTATGCGGCCAAAGCCGTTGATACCAATTTTTATAGCCATTACTAAATCCTCTGAGCTGTTTAAGCTGATCGTATTGTGAAATATAATTACAAAATTATGGACTAAATCGTCAAATAAGGCAAAATAAACCCTATTAAATGTTGTTTAATTACATTTTAACTTTATGCAAACGTATTCAACTTCGTCTGCCTTATACTTTGTTTAATAATAGATGATCGAAATACTGTTCAAAATTATAGGAATTAAACCTCAATGACTTCATCACTGATTGACCACCTAGTCGAATATCGTGGCATCGAGTCAAACTACACTGACGCCTGGGGCAATCCGGCCATCATAAACCCCAATACTAAGCGCAAATTGCTTGGTGTGATGGGTTACGAGGTCGATAACCAGGAACGGTTGGAGCAACAAGTGAAACAAAGCGCTGCCAGCAGTTGGTCGTCCCCACTGGATCCGGTGCAGGTGATGCTTGTCGATAATGTTGTGCAATTTACCTTGCGTTTACCTATCGAGCTTGTCGCTGATCAATACACTTGCCAAATTACCTATGAGAGTGGGGAAGTGTTGAGCCATTTATTTGAGCCACTGGATGGGCAGCTAATCGATGTAACTCATATTGATGAAGTGGAATTCCAGGAATATTTGATTATTGTTCCCGGTGATTTACCAATGGGCTACCACAATCTCGACCTGATCATCGATGATGAAACCCTCGCCACTATGCGCCTTATTGTAACGCCTAAAGTCTGTTATCAACCCAAGACCCTGGTAGAAGGGAATAAGGTATGGGGGTTAAGCGTACAGCTTTACTGCTTACGTAGTGAAAAAAACTGGGGAGTGGGGGACTTTTCTGATCTGGCTTACTTGATCAAGGAGGCGGCCCTAAATGGGGCTGATTTTGTTGGCCTCAACCCTATACATTCGTTGTACCCGGCTAATTCACAAGCATGCAGTCCCTATGGGCCTTCATCCCGTCGTTGGTTAAATTTTATCTATATCGATGTTACTGCCTTAGAGGGCTATCACACAGAGGTCGTGCAAACCCTGGTCAACAGTCATGAATTTCAAACAACGCTGGGGGTGGCCCGCAGTGCTGAATTGGTCGATTATGCAAATGTGATCCAGCTTAAACTCAGTGCCTTAGGCAAGGTCTTTGATTGTCAAAATAAGCAATACTTGTCTAAAAACACTAAGGTAAACAAAATTTTCAGAGCTTTCGTCGCGCAAGGGGGAGAAAGTCTTAAAACCCTCGCCGTATACGATGCCTTACAAGAACATTTGGCTGCAAAAGGCAAACCTTCCTGGGGATGGCCCGTTTTTCCTAAAGAATATGCTGATTTTCATCTACCTGGCGTGGCAAAATTTGCCAAAGAAAATGCTAAACGGGTTAAGTTTTTCTTGTGGCTACAATGGCAAGCAGCCTTGCAGCTGGAAAAAGCTAATCAGGTCGCAAAAGAGTACAAAATGAGCATTGGTCTTTACCGTGATTTGGCTGTGGGGGTTAGTGAAGGCAGTGCAGAAATTTGGGGTAATAAAGAATTGTATTGCACCCAAGCCAGTGTAGGCGCGCCACCAGATGTACTGGGTCCGCTTGGGCAAACATGGGGGTTGCCGCCTATGGATCCCATTATGTTATTTGAACAACAATACCAGCCCATTATTGATTTATTTAGTGCCAATATGCGAGCCACGGGGGCTTTGCGTATCGATCATGTGATGGCTTTGTTAAGGTTATGGTGGGTTACCAAGGGTGATACGGCCAAAGAAGGCGGCTATGTGTATTATCCTGTTGATGATCTGTTGGCCATATTGGCGTTGGAAAGCCACCGTAATCAGGCTATGGTGATAGGCGAAGATTTGGGTACAGTACCTGACGAAATTCGCAGTAAGTTGGCTGACAACGGTGTGTATTCCTATCGGGTATTCTTTTTCGAACAGGCTGAAGATGGCGGTTTTTTCTCACCTGAGCATTACCCCGTGCAATCTATGTCGACTCTGACCACTCATGATATGCCTACCCTTAGTGGTTTCTGGCATTGTTATGATTTGGAGCTGGGCAAAGAACTGGGCTTGTATCCTACTGAAGAAATTTTGTCTGTATTGTATAAAAGTCGCCATGATAACAAACAGGCTATTTTAGATACGCTTCATGGTCATCATTCTATTCCGGAATATATTGATAAGGAGGTGGATAACGTGGGCATGAGCAAAGAATTGAATTACGGCATGCAATTACACATGGCCTCTGGTTCGAGCGCACTTTTAAGTTTACAGTTAGAAGATTGGTTACAAATGGAAAAACCAGTTAATATTCCTGGTACGTTTAACGAATATCCCAATTGGCAACGGAAGTTAACCCGTAATTTGGAGCAAATTTTCAGTGATACTGATGTCAAAAATCTTGCTCTTGGGTTGACTGATGCACGACAAAAAGCCAAGCAATAATGCTGATCCGGGCGGTTCAAAAACTGAATCGTCCTCACCGTAAGGCGACAAAATGCAGTTAAGCAAACAATTACAGCAAGCAAAATGTACTTTTCCTTTTTCTCATCTAGGTCCTCATTTTACCAAGGACACCTTAACGATCACTGCCTGGATACCTAATGCGCTGTCCGTTGGGGTGATAGATCTTGCTACAGGAAAAAAAGTTGGACAGTTAGATAAAGTCAAGGGCAGTGACTTGTTTAGCGCTGATTTTAACCTTAAGGAATCGCTGTTAGCTTATGCTCTTGATGTCACCAACGCACAAAGTGAATATCGGATCATCGACCCTTATCAATTTCAGGAACAAGCCTACCACGGTGTGCATTTTGTCGAACACGACGCCGAAAATGTATACAACCAGCTGGGTGCTCAGTTAGTCAGCTTAGACCTTGGCTTACCTGATGCTATAATAGCAACACGCTTTAGTGTATTTGCGCCCAATGCCAGTGCTGTGTCGTTAATTGGCGATTTCAATTATTGGGACGGCTCCTGTATGCCGATGCAGAAAACTGATTCTGGTTATTGGGTATTAGTTGTGCCAGGTATTGAAGCTGGAGCCAAATATAAGTATCAAATCAAGGATTCTTCCGGCAATAATTTACCTCATAAGGCGGATCCGGTTGGTTTCTATGCAGAACAATACCCATCTCATGCTTCAATCGTCTACGATCATCAACAATACCAATGGCATGATCAGCAGTGGCAAGAGACGGTCAAGCAAGACAAATACAGTCAGGCCATGAGTATATATGAATTACATCTTGGCTCATGGAAGCGGCCGGATAGTGGTTCCACTGAACAATTTTTGACTTATCACGAGTTAGCCGAACAACTCATTCCCTATATTAAGGACATGGGTTACACCCATATTGAATTATTGCCCATTTCAGAATTTCCCTTTGATGGCTCATGGGGCTACCAGCCAGTTGGCTTGTTTTCACCTACCAGTCGTTTTGGCACCCCGGATGATTTCAAATATTTTGTCGATCAGTGCCATCAACACAATATAGGTGTCATTATCGATTGGGTACCGGCGCACTTTCCGGAAGACGGCCACGGCTTGGCCAGATTTGATGGCACCCATGTCTATGAATATGAAGATCCACGCAAAGGCTGGCATCCTGATTGGAATTCCTGCATTTATGATTTTGGCAAGGATACAGTTCGCCAGTTTTTAGTGGCCAATGCGTTATTCTGGTTAGATAAATACCATATAGATGGCTTGCGGGTCGATGCGGTTGCTTCGATGTTATATCTGGATTATTCCCGTGAAGATGGGGACTGGATACCCAATGTAGATGGCGGCAACCATAATTATGAATCTATCAGTTTATTGCAGTGGATGAACAAGGAAGTGTACGCCAAATATCCCTATGCCATGACCATAGCAGAAGAATCGACATCTTTTCCCAAAGTATCGCGGCCGGTATTTGAAGGTGGATTAGGCTTTGGTTTTAAATGGAATATGGGTTGGATGCACGATTCATTACATTATATTGCTAAAGATCCGTCCTATCGTCGTTACCATCACAATGAGATCACGTTTAGCATGGTCTATGCGTTTGACGAGAATTTTGTATTACCTATTTCCCATGACGAAGTCGTACATGGTAAAGGCTCAATGTTACGTAAAATGCCGGGAGATGAATGGCAGCAAGCCGCCAATTTACGTTGTTATGCCGCCTTTATGTATGGTCATCCAGGTAAGAAACTTAATTTTATGGGCAATGAAATCGGCCAGGTAGCAGAATGGAATCACGATAGTTCAGTGAACTGGCATCTGCTTCAGTTTGATAAACATCAGGGCATACAAAACTTGTATCGGGACTTGAATCATCTGTATCAGAATCATCCGGCATTACATGAATTGGACCACCAACCCAGCGGATTTGAATGGGTAGACCATGGAAATGCTGGTCAGAGCGTCTTGTCGATGTTGCGTAAATCACAAGGTGGCGCGCAAAAAATCTATATGATTAGTAATTTTACCCCTGTGTCCAGAACTGATTTTCGCCTCGGTGTGCAGGACAAAGGAGAATATCAAGTCATACTCAACACCGATGATAAAAAGTACTGGGGCAGCGGACTGGCGGATACGACTATCTTCCATGCTGATAAGACACCCTCTCATCATCAACATCACTCCATTAGTCTAACGTTGCCGCCCCTGGCGAGTGTGTTTATCTTGTTTAAGGGTTAATGGTGGGGAATTATCAAGTAACGACAGGTTCTTCTATTCGTCTAGGCTCCATACCGGATAGTCAAGGTTGTAATTTTGCGGTGCATTGTCCCAACGCCGAGACGGTTAGCTTGTGTTTTTTTGATCCCAATACTGAGGAGCAAGTGGCTGTTATCCCCATACCGGCGAAAACCGGTAAGATTTGGCATTGTTACGTACAAGGCGTTAAAGCCGGACAACTATATGGCTATCGCACCAGTGGTAAAAGCCAGTCCCATATGGGGCTGAATTTTGATGACAATAAGTTGCTTATTGATCCCTACGCCAAGGCGATTAACCGCCCTTTGGTATGGAATGCCAAACAGTACGCGGGGGACAGTCAGTTAATGATGGCTAAATCAGTGGTGGTTCAACATACGACTACTACTGAACGTCAGCCTAAACCCAATACTCCACTTGAAAAAACCATTCTTTACGAGGCCCATGTAAAGGGCCTAACCCAACTGCACCCTGATGTACCTGTGGAACATCGTGGTAAATTTTTGGGGCTGTGCCACCCTGAAGTTATTGAGCATTTGTTAGCTTTGGGTATCACTGCCGTGCAGCTTATGCCCGTTGCCGCCTTTATGCCAGAAGCCTATATTAGCCAAAAAGGATTAACCAACTACTGGGGCTATAATCCGATAAATTATTTTAGTCCCGATCCACGCTACGTAGTCGAGGACGGAATAAACGAATTCAGGACTATGGTCGATTGCTTGCATAGTGCCGGTATAGAAGTGATCCTGGATGTGGTGTTCAACCATACCGCTGAAGGTGGCTTGGACGGACCAATGCTGTCCTTTAAAGGCTTTGATAACTCATCCTTTTATCTGTTTGAACGCAATGAATATGGCGCAGTGGATTATCATAAGTTTGTCAATAATTCCGGCTGTGGCAATAGCGTAAATACAGCGTTTCCTTATGTGTTGAAAATGGTCATGGATGCCCTGCGCTACTGGGTACAGGATATGGGGGTAGACGGATTCAGGTTCGATTTAGCCGCCAGTTTGGGGCGCGATCCTTATGAGTTTTCTTCGTTGTCAGGTTTTTTTAGAACTATACGTCAGGATCCGGTATTAACGGAGATCAAATTAATTGCCGAACCCTGGGATATCGGACACGGTGGTTATCGACTCGGTCAGTTCCCATCAAATTGGTTGGAATGTAATGATAAATACAGGGATACGGTAAGAGAGTTTTGGCGGGGTGACAAAGGCACCACCAGTGATTTTGCCACCAGATTGCTCGGTTCCAGAGACGTATTTCCCAAAGAAAGCCGTTCTATTTTGACGTCAGTGAATAATGTGAGCTATCACGATGGCTTTTGTCTACAGGATTTGGTCAGTTACGCCGAGCGCCATAATGAGGCTAATGGAGAACAAAATCGCGATGGCCACGGGCATAATTTATCGGCTAATTATGGTGAGGAAGGACCCACAACCGATGTGAATATTTTAGCCATGCGTGAGCGTCAGAAGCGTAACCTGTTTAGTTCGTTACTGTTTTCCCAGGGCACGCCACATATCTTGGGGGGAGATGAATTAAGTCGTACTCAGCAGGGCAACAATAATGCCTATTGTCAGGACAACGAGATAAACTGGTTTGACTGGGAGTTAAACCAGAAAAAGCAGGATTTTTTAACCTTTTGCCAAAATATTATCAGCATTCGTAAAAACAGTGTGTTGCTTAGTCACTTGCAATTGCAGGACGATAATTATGATCTGGCGCATAATGTGGCAAAAATTTATTGGTATCGTCCTGACGGTGCGCGCACATTGCAGGATGATTGGCATGATCGTAATAACCAGGCGTTTGCAGTTGAGTTGCGAGGTGAAGAATCATCTACGGGTGAAACGACTGAACATTGGCTGTTGATATTTAATGCCAGCGATCACGAAGTGAAATTTAAAAGCCCTTCTTATGGCAAAGATCAGCAATGGGAGCTGCTGGTGGATACCCGTTATGGAAAACATAGCGAGCAGCCAAAAACCATAGTGACTACCAGCTATCAACAAGCCCATCATAGTTTTTGTTTATTTAGGGCTGTAAAGCAGGATAGTTAATGTCATTTACCAGACATCTATCAGGCACATGGAAGTGCGACTCATAAGCACAAAATCTGCACAGCTCATCCCGACATCACCTATAGCTTTATATTTAACAAATGTCTTATAGGATCGATACCCGTCTTTCTTAACGCTGCAACCTTGTTGGCTGCTCTCACTGCCTTGTAACACTTATACCAATCCACATTAATATCCACCGACTCAGCGATCGATAATATTTGCTTAGCCGGGGTGTGAACTTTCCGAGTCTACTGATAAAGCGTAAGCAAATTTAGCATCGCCCTTGGGGAAAGTGTGGAAATCTTCATCGCTGCATTGTAACGTCTATGAAGGCAACTCGTATTGCTTCGACGTTACACTTTGCTATGAAACTTGCCAGCGCCTTGTGAGTTGATCATATATCAAGGAGCAATGGTATGAGTATTATGTGGTTGAGTTTTTTTGCCGCCTGCAACGCCAATGGTTTTGGGTATAAAGTCAGTTTTTTAGCTAATCCGTCTTTCTCTGTGATCTCAGCACCCTGTGTGGTGAAAAGTTTTTTTTGCCGTCTGGCTGGCACTGCAATCCCTTTGGTAGGGCTAATTGATGCACTGTACATGCAATTTTAAGCCGTTTGGGTATAATCCCGCATCATTAAATAATATTGGTTTTTACTAGGACGTCTTAATGGCTAACGCTGAAGTACTGTGTGATATAGGGTTTATAGGATTAGGAGTGATGGGGAAGAATTTGACATTAAATCTTGCCGATAATGGATATCAAATAGCTTGCTACGATTTGGACCAAAGAAAAATCGACGATTTATTAAGCCAGGATCAGGGTGAACGTGGCGCAAAAGCACCACGAGTGATCCCTTGTGACTCTTTTTCCCACATGCTTAAGCAAACCCAGTCCCCCAGGCTGATTATTTTATCCATTCCAGCAGGGGATCCCGTGGTACAAGTGTGTGATCAGCTCATCGAAGCGGGTATTGACTCAAACGATATTATCGTGGATACAGGCAACAGTTTATGGACAGATTCCATTGCCCGTGAAGCCCATTATCGCGGTAAATTCATTTTCTTTTCTACTGCTATTTCCGGTGGTGAAGTAGGAGCCAGATTCGGTCCTTCTTTGATGCCATCTGGTGACCGCCAAGCCTGGGAGCGTATAGAGCCTGTGTGGCATGCGGTGGCAGCCAAAGTGGATGCCAAAAGCGGTAAACCGATAGAAACATTTACGCCCGGTGAACCGGTGCTGGAAGGCGAATCTTGCTCGACTTATATTGGTCCGATTGGTTCGGGGCATTATGTGAAGATGGTCCATAACGGCATTGAATACGCTGATATGCAATTGATCTGTGAGGCTTATCAGATAATGCGCCAGGCACTGCATATGAGCCCGGCCGAGATAGCTGTTATTTTCAGGCAGTGGAATAAAGGTGAGCTAAATAGCTATTTGATCGAAATTAGCGCCGAAGTACTGGACGAAATAGATGCAGAAACAGGCTTGCCTATCGTCGATGTGATCATGGATAAAGCCGGACAAAAGGGTACAGGACTGTGGACGGCGGTGGCAGCTTTACAAGTAGGTAGCCCCGCGCAAACCATTGCCCAGGCTGTATTCGCCAGAAGTCTGTCAAGCCTGAAAAAAGAGCGGGTGGTGGCCAGTAAGATATTAAGCGGCCCCACGCCGGCAATTTTATCTGATGAGCAAAAACAGCTGGCCATTGACGCTCTGCACGATGCGTTATATTGCTCTAAAATATGTGCTTATGCCCAGGGCTTTCAAATGATGCAAATGGCATCAATTGAGCAAAAATGGCAATTGGATTTTGCTGGTATAGCCAAGATTTGGCGAGCTGGCTGTATTATTCGTGCTGCGTTTTTACAATCCATTACCAGTGCTTACCAGCAAGACCAACAATTAACTAATTTACTTCTGAATCCATTTTTCTCAGACAAAATTAATCGTTACCAGGATCATTGGCGTCAAGCGATTGCCAGTGCCACATTGAATGGTATTCCCTCACCAGCGATGTCATCTGCTTTGAACTATTATGATGCTTACAGAGCTGAAACATCGGCGGCCAGTTTGTTACAGGGCCAGCGAGATTTTTTTGGTGCCCATACATTCGAACGGGTGGATAAGTCAGAAGGAGAAAAGTATCATATCGAGTGGAGTTTACCCGGTCGTCCGCAAGCTAAAATAATATAGGGTGGATATATACCCCTTGAGTCTGCCGCTTTATTGACTGCGGTTACTCACCCCCAAGCACTTGCTACCTTTACTCCAGCAACCTCAAAATAAAGAGGTCAGCAGGAATTGAAATCGTCAAATACAAGGCATTTGTGTTGTGGCACAGCCTTCGTATGCCAATACAAATAAGGCCGTAGTGGGGGATTTGTAACCTGCCACAAGGCAACTTAGGCAGAAAACCAGTGCGACGTTACAACACTTAAAAGGGGAAGGCCATTTTCTGCGTGTTGTGCCTTGTCCTGACTTTCCGCCTAAAATCTGAACCGGTATTTTGAAGTCACTTGGGTATATACCCGTTTCCTTTGAAGCTGCAGCGTCGTTGTCTGCTCTGACTCACCACAATCACTTAGACCATTTAAACTTATGGGGCTGAGTGCCTTGCCGCCTGTCGAGGCAATAGCTTTGTATATCTATTCTCGTTTTTCAGCTAATCGTCTTTTTCTGTGATCTCTGAGGTTTCTGTGCACTCTGTGGTAAAACGTTTTTTTGTCGCCTGGCAGCATTTAAATGGCTTTGTGTATAGTAGCGAAAAAGGTTGTCCCCGCATCTGACGGTAAACGTTATGGTGTCAATTTCAAGTGGCTACCATTTACGAAAAAAGACAAATAGTGGTGTGCCAGAGACGAAATAGGCAGATTGTGTGGCAAATTGAGCAAAAAAGTGATTTATTTTGTGAAAGTTTGTTTCACTATTTGCTTACTTTTTGAGCTACTTAGATTCCTTAAATTCTCCGTTGCAGATTTGAGAAATGTAGTATTTGGCGATTTCTCCCAACTTTTTACCTGATCCGTTGTTTGAGCCTGGGGACTATCTACTTTAAATTAATTTTAGTGACGGTAAAGTTATTATTCGTATAACCACAAATGTAAGCATCCCTAACATTATCCTGTTGCATGGTGATAGTACTGAGGCTACTGAAAGTTTCACTCTCCATTTTTGCGTCTGCAATCGTCAGTTCTATAGCCTTGTATAGGGCCTGTTTGACTTTTTCCTGATTAAACGCCACATAATAGGATGTTAACTTTTTGTCAGCGGGCTGTATTACGTTTATTTTGCACCTTGAATAACACATATTTTTGCATTGCGTATTTATCCCCAAACCTGACCAGTGGTATAGCAATAGATGGGGAGGTAGATAGGCGCTGGGTGTTGTGTGCTAGTCGTTTTAACCGGTTTTTGAGCCACGACCGAGCTTGCATTTGTCTGGTCTGTTTGTCATTTTCGGTAATGTGTATAATTTTTGTGGCATTAGCCATTCATATATTGTGAGTCTCAAAATCCTCTGGCAATTCATAATCCAGTCACTCACTGGGATCGTTTGATACTGATAACGATGTTTGAATAAATGGTTTTTTTGGGCCTGACACTAGTCGTCCGGATTAGGATCATAACGGCATTGCTGCTGTTTTTTATCAATCTTACAGGCAGTCATGGGTGACAACGAATCATAGCCGCACAGCATGGCTATAAAAGTAAAAAAAGCCATAGAACATATAAATTCTATTGTAGTTAAATTACTAATATATCCGCTATTTTTACCACTAAATGCCTGAAACAGTAAATTTTCAACAATTTGGCGAGCGTACCAGCTTTGATTAGAATATCGAAAAATTCTGCTGGATCCAAACAATCTCGTCACTTTTTCTGACTCAACCCCCTGATATAAGAGTTTACATAGATTATGAATGAACAGTCTGAACAAGCACTGCTAGCTAGTTGGCAAGAAAGACAAGAGTATGCGGAGCGAATGCTGCCTCTGTTAGGCAATCTGTATCGCAACAAAGCAGTAGAAGTATCGATTTACGGTAGATCGCTACTGGGTGCAAGTACGATTGATATTATTAAGGCGCACCGTACGGTCAGATTAAAAGAAGGTGACAAATTACGTTTACGGGAAAGTTGGCCCTTACTTGAACAGCTCAGTAAACTAACGTTGGCTCCGGCTAACGTGGATTTGGGAAAATTGGCTTATGCCTTTCATTACCAGCCGCAGCATAAAGGTAAGAGTATTGAGCAATACTTGCGTGAAGAATTAGTGGATATAGTCGATGTCCAGGATGAGCATCCCGCTCAGGATGTGGTGTTATATGGTTTTGGACGCATCGGTCGCCTGTTAGCGAGATTGTTAATTGAGCGCCAGGGGAAAACGAACAAGCTTAGACTCAAAGCCATAGTGGTTCGTGGTGGCAAAGAAGGTGACTTGGAAAAGCGCGCCAGTTTATTACGTCGGGATTCGGTACATGGACCCTTTAATGGCAGTATTACGGTAGATAAAGAGCGTAATGCAATCAAAGCCAATGGTTCTTATATCCAGGTCATTTACGCTAATTCACCCCAAGACGTAGATTATACTCAATTCGGTATCAATAATGCCATAGTCATTGATAACACCGGCATGTGGCGTGATGAAGAAGGGCTGGGTCAGCATTTATCCTCAAATGGCGTCAAAAAGGTATTATTGACCGCTCCGGGCAAAGGAAAAATTAAAAATATCGTGCATGGCGTCAATCATCAGGATATTCACCCACAAGACAATATATTGTCGGCAGCCAGCTGCACTACCAACGCCATAACACCTGTGCTGAAGGTGCTGGATGAGGCATATGGTATCAACAGTGGCCATGTGGAGACAATACATTCGTTTACCAATGATCAAAATCTTATCGATAATTTTCATAAGGCTGATCGTCGCGGGCGCAGCGCAGCACTGAATATGGTGATCACCGAAACCGGGGCGGCCGAAGCAGTAGCCAAAGCCTATCCGGGATTAGAAGGTAAATTAACCGGCAGTTCAATACGGGTTCCTACACCGAATGTGTCATTAGCGATTTTGAATCTGCATCTGAAGCAGGTCACTGATAAAGTGACAGTCAATGAGTTCTTGCGTGAAATATCCTTGTTTTCACCCTTGCAGCATCAGGTGGATTTTACGGCGTCCAAAGAAATAGTATCCACAGATCTGGTTGGCTCCAGGGCGTCTTCCGTCGTCGATTCGCAGGCGACTATCGTGGCCGGAGATCGGGCTACTTTGTATGTATGGTATGACAATGAATTTGGTTACAGTTGCCAAGTGTTAAAGGTTTTACAGGACATGGCTGGTTTACGTTATCCGAGCTTGCCTTTGAGCAAGTAGTTATTCGTAGTCAGTGTTTTGACGTTAAGTCTAACGCTAGCTTCGGGATATCCATTTCATTAAATAACTATTTACCCACAACGAGCACAACGGTTGTTAAGCAAGGCGTCGTTGTGCACCCATAATGTTTCCCTTGGGTATATGGCCTCATATTTATTCCTGCTTCGTCAAATGATAAAATGGGTAATTTATTTGAGTTCCCCCTCGTCCGTTGGATAAAACTAATTAACAGAGGGGCTCAGGTAAATTTACAAAAAAATAACCACGAAAAGCCCAGCAGGTTTGGTTTTATGTCATCATACTGTGCTAAATTGTTGACGGAAAAATTATGACGGGAAATAATAGTGAGAATTAGCAGCAATTTTGACGGCGGTAACATTCAGGTTATTCACGCAGAAAATGAAACCGACATTCAATTATCAATTCAAAAAGACAATCAATCAGATTTTTTTCAGTGGTTCTACTTTAAGCTTGATTCGACATCCTTGATGGCACATAAGCTGACGATTACTGATTTGCAAAATTCGGCCTATCCAGACGGTTGGCAAAATTATCAAGCCGTTGCCTCTTATGACAGACAAGAATGGTTCAGGGTGGATACCCATTTCGATGGCGACAACCTGATTATTCAACATACTCCTGAACAGGAACACATCTATTTTGCTTACTTTGCTCCTTTTAGTTATGAAAGACACCTGAGTCTATTGGCCTGGGCGCAAGGTTCGTTAGATTGTAAACAGGTATTTTTAGGCAATACCCTAGATGATAGGGACATGTCGATGTTACAAATTGGCCAACCTGGCGAACATAAAAAATCTATTTGGATCACAGCCCGTCAGCACCCAGGTGAAACTATGGCGGAATGGATGGTCGAGGGACTACTGGAACGCTTGCTCGATGAAAACGATGGTCTGGCACGACTATTGCTTAAAAAGGCTGTATTCTATGTGGTGCCAAATATGAATCCAGATGGTGCTGTGCGTGGGCACTTGCGCACCAATGCCAGAGGGGTTAACTTGAATCGGGAGTGGGTCCAGCCTAGTATGGAAAACAGCCCCGAAGTGTATTTGGTGAAGCAAGAAATGCAGCAAACTGGGGTGGATTTATTTCTTGATATACACGGCGATGAAGCATTGCCCTATAATTTTGTTGCTGGCTGCGAAGGTAACCCCAACTATAATGGGCGCTTGGCCCAACTTGAGGGCGATTTTAAGCGCGCCCTGCTTGTTGCCAGCCCTGAATTTCAAGATACTCATGGTTACGACAAAGATGAGTCTGGCCAGGCCAATATGACTGTGGCGACCAATGCTGTGGGTCACCAGTTCGATTGTCTGGCTTACACCTTAGAAATGCCGTTTAAAGATAATATTGAGTTGCCCGATCCAGATTACGGTTGGTCACCTGCGCGCAGCAAGCAATTAGGGGATGATATGCTGGTGGCCATACGCGCTGTGGTTGATAATCTACGCTAGATTTTGATGACAATTGAATATTCCAATTTACAATAAAAAAGCAATAATAATAAAACAATAAAGTTAAGGGGATTACAGTGGAAATTTTTCACGATCTATTAAAGTTACTTGATGGGGTATTGGGAGGCGCTTTTTGGTTTCCATATGTGTTACTTGGTACCGGTCTGTTTTTTACCATCTATCTAAAGTTTCCACAGGTACGGTATTTTAAACATGCTTGGCAAGTGGTAACCGGAAAGTACGATAAACCAGACTCACCTGGCGACACGAGTCACTTTCGTGCTTTAACCACAGCCTTATCAGGCACAGTGGGTACAGGAAATATAGGTGGAGTAGCATTTGCTATCTTTTTAGGTGGACCTGCCGCCCTGTTTTGGATGTGGGCAACGGCATTTTTTGGTATGACCACTAAGTTTGTCGAAGTTACCTTGTCCCATAAGTACCGGGTTAAAACAGCAGATGGCACTATGGCGGGTGGCCCCATGTACTATATGGACCGACGCTTAAATATGAAATGGTTGGCAGTTGCCTTCGCCATAGCGACGGTTATCAGTTCCTTTGGTACTGGCAACTTGCCACAAAGTAACGGCATTGCCACCAGTTTAGAGTCTACCTTTGGCTTCAATCCCATGATAGTCGGTGGCATATTAGCGGTGTTGTTGGCTATGGTTATTCTGGGTGGTATTACCCGTATTGCTGCCGTCACCTCAAAAATTGTACCCCTGATGGCCGTCATTTATGTCGTCGGTGCGTTTGCGGTGATATTCTACAACCTTGAAAACATCGGTCCCGCTTTTGCTTCAGTATTTTCTGATATGTTTACCGGTTCAGCGGCAACCGGAGGATTTTTGGGCGCGACCATTGCCTATGCTTTTAATAAAGGGGTGAATCGCGGATTATTTTCTAATGAAGCCGGGCAGGGCTCAGCACCTATTGCTCACGCGGCGGCTAAAACCGATGAGCCGGTGTCAGAGGGCATGGTTTCAATACTTGAACCTTTCATTGATACCATTATCATTTGTACCTTAACCGGTTTGGTTATTTTATCTTCCGGGGTGTGGAAAGAAAAACATCAGAACGTGTTTGACCGGGCAGATATGCATATACTGGCGGGTAATTACTCAGAAGCGAATGAAAAAGACCGGCAACAACTGTTTGCCTATATCAACAAAGTAGACACACACGATGTGAAGGACTACACAGGGGAAATACAAGTCATTAATGGTAAAGCCTCGAATTCTGGCTTCACAATCATTAATGCCCGTTCATTTGCCGATGAGGTTATCTTTTCTGTTGGTGGTGAGGGTGACTTGTTTTCCGGCAGCTTGCGGGTGCAAGAGGGTAGCTTGATTAAAGACAGTATTGTGGTGTCAGGTAAATCACTTATTCACTCGGCAAGTTTAACGGCCCTCGCGTTTACCAAAGGTTTCTTTGGGGAATCGGGTAAATATATAGTGTCGGTGGGGTTATTATTATTTGCCTTTTCTACCGCTATTGCCTGGTCTTATTATGGCGATAGGGCGATGACGTATTTATTAGGGCCCCGTTCGGTGATGCCGTATCGTGTTGTATATGTATTTGCGTTTTTCTGGGCAGCGGTATCAGATACTACCCTAGTATGGACGTTGTCGGCGGTTGCCATTGTAGTGATGACATTACCTAACTTGTTAGGTATATTCCTACTACGTAAAGAAATGAAAGAATCAGTAGCCCAGTACTGGGTTGATTTCAAGAAAGAGCACGATTCCTAGTATTAGCTAACAATAAAAGCGCGGTTCAAACCGCGCTTTTTTGATCTGTTATCTACTTGTTTGTAACGTTTTGGAGTGAAAAATGGCATTAGTTGATTGCCCATCTTGTAATAAAAAAATCTCGGACAAATCCCCATCATGCACACACTGCGGTTTTAGTGTGGGTGAAGCGAGCAGTGAAGATCTTTCACGGAAACAAAATTTACAAACCCATCTTAAATCCCAGAAATTGCAAACGCAGTCGATGATCGCTATGTTGATGTTTGTTGCCGGTTTTGGCTTTATGTACTGGGGGGGAGCACTTCCTAGTGATTTACAGTACAATATTGCTGTAGGTAGCGCAGTGATCGGATTTGTGTGGTATATCGTAAACCGAATTAGATTAGTCTTTGTAAAGAAATCCAATTGATGAACGCTGAAAACTTAGTTAGATCTATGACCCCGGATATTTATCAAAAATTGTCCCAGGCGATTGAAACCGGAAAATGGCTGGATGGTCAACCCCTTACTGAGATGCAGAGAGAGACTACCCTGCAAGCAGTGATGCTTTACCAGGCCAAAGTACTCAAATCAGATCAGCATATGACTGTGGGTACCAACGGTCAGATAGTGCACAAAAGTCGTCAACAGTTTAAACAAGAATTTAAACAAGAACTTACAGAAGAAAATACTATTGCGCGGTTTACCCAACATGATATTTAAGCGTCTATTTCGCGCCAAACACCTCGATCCTGATCCCCAAGTCCGTATAACGGCCATTAGCAAACTCGATTGTGGTATCCCTGAAAAAAAATCTATTTTGCATGAATTAGCTTTTAACGATGGCGATGTCAATGTCAATTTGGCAGCTCTGACCAAGTTGGACAGTTTCGCCTTATGGTACAAAATGGCGGGTATCACTAAAAATGAGCGGATCAGTAAAAAGGCTCGTCAGATGGTCGATCATGTTTTGTTTAGTGATGATGATGACAGGATGAGCGCAGTACAAAAACGCCAATTTGTCCTTGAATGCAAGGATATCAAACTATTGGAGAAACTATTACCACAGGCTTGGTTACAGGCAGACCCCGAGGTGGTAGAACGTACACTTAGTGTTATTGCAAAACCCCATTTGGCTTTATCTACTTTGCTTTTGTCAGATAATGAAATGTTACAATTAGCGTTACTAAAATTTGCTGATAACGAAGCGGCCTTACAAAAAATTGTCAAGAAAGTGGCCTCACCAAAGGTCAGAGCCCTGGCGGTGGATGAACTCGCCAAACTGCAGTTCAGTAAAACTCAACCTATTGAGGTAGAGAAAAAAACCCGCTTGGTGCTGTCACGTCTGCTGGCATTTACAGACAGCAAAGACTATGTACAACTCAGTGCAAGTCGAGAAGTGTTGTTGAAAGATTATACTGTACTTGAAAGTCAGTTTTTTTGCCTGACGGCGCTTAAGCAGCAAGAGTTCAGAGGCAAATTCACTGAGATTAATAGCAAACTCGAGGCGCTGCTGGCACAGATGGCACCCCTGTGGCAAGCCGCTCAAGATCAGCTAGCGTTAACGGAAAAAGTAGAACAGGTCAGTGCGGACGCCCAAGCTTTATTGGTGTGGTTGGCAGGCATGTTAGATGGCGATATTTCGCTGATCACCCTGGCCCAATCGGAACAGGCGCAAACAGAAATTCAGGCCAGATGTAAACGTATCCTCGAGTTGAAGAGTGACTTGTCCCTTAGGCATAGTGCTCAATCAAGTTTGCAGCACTTACATGACCAACTCATTCAACGCCAGCATATTTATCATAATCTGCCAGCATTTCAACAGGCAATAAAACAAGGCGAATTATTGCTGGCCAACTTCCGGGACATGGCGTTGCCCGAAGATGTTGCTGCTTTACCCCAGGCCAAAGAGCGTCTCAACGAATTAAAACATCAGTGGCATGCTTTACGCAGCAATTATGCTGCTAGCTGGCCAGGTGCATTGCAAGCTGCCTGGGACCAACAGTCAGCTGCTTGGCAAAAAGGGCTTAAAAGCCTAGCGACGCAATTGACCCAAGATGTGAACCGTTGTCGCAGTAAAATTAAAGCCACCGACGCCTTAATTGCCCAAGGAAAATACCACGGGGCCATGGGAATATTCGCAAAAGTGGCGAAGAGTTTTCAAGCTTTACCCAGTGGGCAGCAAACACAGTTGAGCCGGGCCTTTGAAAAACTCAAATCTGAAATAGACAATCTGCAAGATTTACAGGCCTATATTGCCGAGCCCAGAAAACCAGCGTTACTGGCAGAAGTTGTGTCGTTACTAGAGAAACCGCTAGAGGCGAATGAACAGGCCAACAAAATCAAAGATTTACGTCGATGCTGGAATAGCCTAGGCCAGTTAGGTACCCCCCAGGACGATGCCCTTAATGGGGACTTCAATGATAAAATTGAACAAGCTTTTGTGCCTTGCCGTGCTCATTACGACAGCCAACAGCGATTACGCGCAGCGAATTTAGCGGCCAAGTCCGCCATTATTGAACAACTTGTATTTCTGGGGGAATCAGCTGGCTCAGAGGCTGAATTGGCTAAACAACTGCGCCAGGTACAACAACAATGGCAAGGTTTGGGAGAAGTGGATTATAAATTGCGCGACACACTTAATGCCCAATATCGGGCTGCCCTGAAGGTACCTAAAACTAAAGTTGCAGAATATTATCAGAGGAATGCCGATTATAAACAAAGTCTTATATTGCAAGCTGAAAAATTACTCCTCTTAGATGACGCCATGGGAGCGATTGAGCAGGCCAAGCTCTTACAAGAAAAATGGAAAATCGCCGAGCCAGCACAGCACAAAGTCGAGAATCAATTATGGTCAACGTTCAGGCATGTAAACGATGGCGTTTTTGCTAAACGTAAAGCGCACAACGAACAACAAAAACAACAGCAAGAACAGCAGATCGCTCACGTACAGCAGCTAGTGCATGATATGCTGATCAAGGCCGAGACTGTACAAACCCGCTCAATGTTAAATACAGTTACATTGGAGCTGGAAGATATTTATGGGATGCTTGGCTCAATGCCGCCTAAAGTGCAAAATGTATTGCAGACGCAATTAAATCTCATTGCACAAAAGCAACAAAACACGTTAGATAATTTAGATACAAAGCAGCAAGAACAACGATTTGTCGATTTATTTGCGGTATTGCAACAATGGCAAAGTGCGACTTTACCGGAAGCGGCCCTGGACTTGCCAGGAGCCTGGCAGCAAGCCTTTAAATCTTCAGGGACTGATGATCCCCTCGATCGTCATAACATCACTGTGATGCTGGAAGTGTTATCAGAAATACCCTCGCCCGAGGGCGACAAGGTAAAGCGTAAAGCGATGCAATTAAAATTAATGGCCGATAAACTGGAAAGTGGTCAACAGGCGGACAAGGCAAACTTGTTACAGCGCTGGATTGCTCAGGGACCGGTTATCAGCCACGACTTAGTGCTATTGCAGCGCACAGAACGTTGTTTTATCACGGAATAAAACAATAGCTCTTTATACCCAAAGCCATTGAAGTTGCCGTTAGGCGGCAAAAGAACTCAGCCCCATGAGCTTAGCTTTACTAAGTGCAACGCGGCTGGCGGTAGGGGAGAGTGATAGCAGCCAACAACGCTGCAGCTTCAAGGGAGACGGGTATAGTTGCGGGGATTTTCCCGTGGCTAAATCGCCTTAGTGGTAGCACAGGTCGCTATCGTTTTAATTATGACTAGCCTGGGGTGACCTCGGGCCAAACTTCAGCAATGGCATATTTTGAACCCAGAAAACGATGACATCTCCAGCATACGATTAAATAAATTTATCAGTGACTCAGGTTATTGCTCACGGCGCGAAGCGGATAAACTGATCGAACAAAGCCGTGTCTCGATCAACGGTGTTATCCCTGTACTGGGTACAAAGGTGCAATCCGGTGATGAAGTCAGGGTTAATAACTACATTATCGCACCCAGTGCCACTAACAAGTCGGATCGTGTGTATCTTGCCTATCATAAGCCCGTTGGCATAACGTGTACGACAGAGCGGCATATAAAGGGCAATATCATTGATGCTATAGGCCACCCCCAGCGTATTTTTCCCATAGGACGTTTAGATAAACCCTCAGAAGGTCTGATTTTTTTAACCAGTGATGGTGATATCGTTAACAAGATATTAAGGGCCGAAAATGCCCACGATAAAGAATATATAGTGACAGTAGACAGGGCTCTTACTGAGCGCTTTATCCATGCGATGGGCGCAGGGGTGCCTATACTGGAGACGGTTACCAAACCTTGTACTGTTACCATGCAGAGCCGTTTAGTATTTCGTATTGTGTTAACCCAGGGCCTGAACCGCCAGATCCGCCGGATGTGCGAATATCTGGGGTACAACGTGACTAAACTAAAACGCAACCGTATTATGTCGGTTCGTCTGGCCGGGTTAAAAGTAGGCCAGTGGCGTAACCTGACGGCAACAGAAATGGCACAAATTAACACGGCGGTCGTCCAGTCCACCAAAACCTCTGAATAAAGACTCAAGCCTGGAATAAACCAGGCCCCGTCACAATCTACACCACGTCAAGGGCACAAGCCAAATCAGGACAGGTAGTTTATCAATAGCTTTGCTGATTTGAGTGACGTCTGACAAGCGACATGTGATGTTTGCTATGGGCTGCAGGATACCCGGCATACGTTATGGGCTATAACCCATAGGTGTATTTTAATAAGATCAATACGATAGTTGAGTAGCAGATTGACACGGGCAGGCCAAATTTCACAAAATGCGATAATTTATAGTTACTGGCACTAAACACCATTAAATTGGTTTGGTATCCGTAAGGTGAAATGAAACTGGCACTGGCGGCAAATGCCACGGCTAAAGCAAAGGGCATCAAAGGCACACCCAGCATTTCAACTAAACCGTAGGCGAAGGGGAACATCAAGGCTGCAGCTGCATTATTAGTGACGGCTTCAGTTAACAACAAGGTTGTCAGGTACACCATGACCAGCGCGATAAAGGGACTGTTATCTGACATATGGGGATAGAGCAATTCAGTTAAGTGGGCTATGACGCCGGTTTTTTCCAATGCTGTGGCCAGGGAAAGCGCACCGACAATCACAATGATTAAATCCACAGGCAGGTGGCGCTTGATTTCGTTATTTGAGGTGACATTGGTGGCTATCAGCACCGCCAGGAAAAAAAACAAGCCAGTGGCTAATGGCAGCACCGAAGTGGCAGCCAGCCCTACGGTAAGCAGAAATCCGCCTAATGTTATCCACTCCTGTTTCTTCTTGAGTTTGGTGGAGACCTTTTTTTCAGACAAGATAAAAAAATTTTTGGTCAGATTTTGACGTTGTAAAAAATCTGGACCTGTGGCTAGTAACAAAAAATCACCCGCTTGTAATTTTAGTTCCCCCAATTTTCCTGATAACGTCTCGCCATCACGACGAATAGCCACGACTGCGGCATCAAACAGGGCGCGAAAACCCAACACTTTGAGGGTCTTGCCGATGATTTGTGCACGATTGGATACTATGACTTCAGTCAGGTTTTGTCGCAGCAGACCGTTTGACTCGGCAAACAGCGTTAGGCCCTTGATGTGGCTGAGGTTGTCGACTTTATGAATGTCACCGGAAAAAATCAGTTTATCTCCCGCTTGGATCACCATTTCAGGGGTCACCGGGCTGATAAGCTTACCCTGTCTTGCTATTTCAATTAAGAACAACTCAGGTAAGTTTCGCAGATGATTTTCTTCCACGCTTTTGCCTGTGAGTTCAGAATAAGCTTCAACCTTGGCCTCTATCATATAGCTATTGTACTGACGATTTTTGTTTTCAATTTTGGGTAACAGGGGGCTTAAAAAAAACATCAGCAAACCACAGCTTAACCCCGCAATCAGGCCATATAGGGTGAAATCCCAAAAGTTAAAACCGGGATGACCGTGTTCTCTTAAAAAGCTGTCGACAATTAAATTGGTTGAGGTGCCAATTAAGGTCACTGTGCCGCCCAAAATAGCCGAATAGGACAGGGGGATCAGCAGTTTGGATGCTGAGTGGTGTTGATTCTGTTTTACAGGGCCAATAAGACTGGCCACTACGGCAGTATTGTTGAGTAATGCAGAAGAGACAAACGTTAAGCTAAATAAGCGCCAATAACTTTTATTGAAACTGGCGGTAATGAGGGTTCGGCCCAGCCGTTTAACCAGGGATGTCTTATCTACCGCTGTACTGATCATCAGTAACAGGATAAGGGTGATAAGCCCTTGGTTGGTCAGATTGTCAATCATTTGCCCAAAACTAAGCTGCTGACCTGCAATTAAGGCTAATAGTGAGCATGCAAAGATAGAAGACGGGCGCTTATCGGTAAAAATAAGCCCCGCTAATGTGCTAGTAAATATTGCTATAACCAGTAACTGGTTGATATCCATGTGAGGGTATTTTCGTATTTACAGTTTGCTAATATCTGCAGAATTCCAATGGGGGAAATGCTTTCTCACCAGTGAATTAAATTCAAGCTCAAACTCTGAAAACTCGCTTTTGTCTGCATTTTCGACGGCCACATCAATGATCATACCCGCACCGACTGTACTGTTAGTCAAACGGTCGATAATGATAAAAGCACCGGTTTCGCGATTTTTGATATAGGGGTCACAAGCCACTTGTTGAGTCAATTTTATTTGACCAACACCAATTTCGTTAAGATTTAAACGAACGGCACCCTTATGCTCCATAGTATTAACATCGATTTGATATTCCACACTCGTTACACTGCCAGGCACAAATTTGGTTGCAAACTTAAAACCATATTGTTTATTGGGCATAAGAGGACTTTCGTCCATCCACACCAGGTTAGTGCGATAAGCACTGGCTTGGAGAGGCAAATTGTCTGATTTGACGATCATATCGCCCCGGGAAATGTCGATTTCGTCTTCCAGCGTTAAAGTCGTGGTCAGAGGAGTATGTGTCATCTCCTGCTCGCCTTCAAAGTTAACGATGGAGCGTACTGTAGATTGTTTACCCGATGGCAAGGCGGTGATTTTGTCACCGACTCTAATTTCTCCCGAGACTACAGTACCGGCAAATCCCCTGAAATTCAGGTGAGGGCGGCTAACGTATTGTACCGGAAAACGGAAGTCAACCAGATTGAGATCACTACCAATTTGGATATCTTCCAACATTTTCATTAACGTATCGCCTTGATACCAGGGGGTGTACTTGCTTTTGTTAACGACATTGTCGCCTTCAAGCGCTGACAAAGGCACAAACTGGATATCGGGAATGTCTAATTGCTTGGAAAATTCCATATAGTCTTTTTGAATGTTTTTATAAACATCCTCACTGAAATCCATTAAATCCATTTTATTGATGGCCACGATAACGTGTTTTAGTCCCAGCAGTGACACCAAAAATGAATGGCGACGAGTCTGGGTTTTTACACCGGAGCGTGCATCGACCAGTATGATCGCCAAATCGCAGGTAGAGGCCCCAGTGACCATATTACGGGTGTACTGTTCGTGGCCAGGTGTGTCGGCAATAATAAATTTACGTTTGTCAGTAGAGAAATACCGATAGGCCACATCAATAGTAATGCCTTGTTCCCGCTCGGATTGTAAACCGTCAACCAGCAATGCCAAATCCACTTTATCGCCTGTGGTACCTGACTTCTTGCTGTCCTTAGTGATGGCTGCTAATTGATCTTCATAAATCATTTTGGAGTCATGTAATAAACGACCAATCAAGGTGCTTTTACCGTCATCTACGCTGCCGCAGGTGAGGAAACGCAGCATGTCTTTTTCTTCATGCTGTTCAAGATAAGCTAGGATATCGGATTGTAATAGGGCATTTTCGCTATTCATGATTTAACAACTCACAAGGAAATAAGGGTTTAAAACGGATTCTTTTTGATTGTAACTTAAGGCTTTGGCGTTTTTATCAAATACATGAGTGGCATCTTCAATGACGGTGACTTTGCCACCGGCAGCATTGACCACCGCATGTGCTGCGCCAGTGTCCCATTCAGATGTTGGGCCTAAGCGGGGATATAAATGCGCCGCACCTTCTGCCACCAAACATAATTTTAGCGAACTGCCCATAGCCATAAGCTCGGTGTCGCCTTCGAGGCTATCAAGCAGAGCTTGAATTTCCGGGCTCTGATGTGAGCGGCTACCCACAATTCGCCAACTTTCAGAGGCTTGTTTTGTCTTGGGCGTTATCGTACGGCGGGTGTCGCCTTCGAGTTTGTATGCGCCCTGGCCAAGGACTCCCACATAGGTTTGTTTTAATACAGGCGCAAATACCACACCAAATACGGGAACACCATTATCGATCAAGGCGATATTGACGGTAAATTCGCCATTTTTCTTGATGAACTCTTTAGTGCCATCCAAGGGATCGACCAGCCAGTATTGGCTCCAGGTTTGCCGTTCTTGCCAGGGAATGTCTGCGGATTCTTCTGATAATATGGGTAAGTCAGAAACCTTTTTTAGTCCATCTACGATGCAATTGTGCGCAGCCAAATCAGCCTCGGTTAAAGGGCTTTGATCAGACTTTTCGTATACCGCGAAGTCTTGTTGATAAATTTCCATTATGGCATCACCGGCTTGATGAGCTATGTCGGTAACGCTTTGAATAAGTTTGGCGTCTAACATTAGTCTAAAAATCCCTTCTGTTTTAGCTGGTCAAAAAGCTGCTGAGCTGATTCTTCTGCAGTTTGACCCGCAAATTTCAGGGTGATTTCAGGGGACAGGGGAGCCTCGTATGGCGAGTCAATACCTGTAAAATCCTTGATATCACCTGAACGTGCTTTTTGGTACAAGCCTTTAGGATCACGTTTTTCGCACTCCTGTAGCGGAGTATCAATAAACACTTCGATAAATTCCTTGTCTTCAAGCAGGTTACGACAATAATCCCGTTCACCTTTAAAAGGGGAGATAAATGCGGTTATCACTATCAGGCCGGCATCGACAAACAGTTTGGATACCTCACTGATACGCCTAATATTTTCCACGCGATCTTTATCGCTGAAATCCAGATCACCATTAAGGCCATGACGGACATTGTCACCGTCTAGCAGATAGGTATGTTTGCTATCATCGGCTAATTTTTTTTCCAGTAAATCAGCTATGGTTGATTTCCCCGAGCCACTAAGGCCGGTTAACCAAATAACCCCAGATTTTTGATTTTTTGCTTTTGCCCGGCTGGACTTATCTACTTCATGTTGATGCCATGTGAGATTGGTTGCCATTAGAAATAACCTTCCATTTTTTTCTTCTCCATGGAGCCGGACGAGTCATTATCAATAACCCTGCCTTGACGCTCAGATGTTTTGGTTAATAGCATTTCCTGAATTACCGCGGGTAAAGTATCAGCTGTTGATTCCACCGCGCCTGTGAGCGGGTAACAACCCAGCGTTCTAAAACGCACCGAGCGCATTTCGACTTTCTCGCCCTCTTTGAGTGGCATACGTTCGTCATCAACCATGATCAATACACCATCACGCTCAACAACCGGACGTGGCTTAGCAAGGTATAAAGATGGAATTTCAATGTTTTCCATATAGATATATTGCCAGATATCCAATTCCGTCCAGTTCGACATAGGAAAGACGCGAATACTTTCGCCTTTATTTACCTGGGAATTATAAATATTCCACAATTCTGGCCGTTGATTTTTGGGATCCCAGCGATGGTTTTCGTCTCTAAATGAATAAACCCGCTCTTTGGCCCGAGATTTTTCTTCGTCTCTTCTGGCACCACCGAAGGCAGCGTCAAACTTATATTTGTTGAGCGCTTGTTTTAGACTCTCGGTTTTCATGATGTCTGTATGTTTGGCACTGCCATGTACGAATGGACTAATGTTCATGTCCACCCCTTCCTGATTGATATGTACCAGTAAGTCTAAATCGTGTTTTGTGGCCATTTTGTTACGAAACTCAATCATTTCGCCAAACTTCCAGGTGGTGTCCACATGTAACAATGGAAAGGGAATGGTACCAGGGGCAAAGGCTTTACGGGCAAGGTGTAATAATACGGATGAGTCCTTGCCGACTGAATAAAGCATGACAGGATTATCAAATTCAGCCGCAACTTCACGAAAGATATGAATACTTTCCGCTTCAAGTTGCTTAAGGTGGGTAACGGTTGGAACGGTCGCAGTCATAGAAATTCCCGAGCTAAGTTATAAAATTGTTATACTTAAATGTTATATGCATATACTTTATCATGTTATTGAAATTTAGGGCTATGTTTTTTTAAAATATATTATGCCTAAATGACACTAGCTTGTTGTTTTTAGGGCAAAGGTGGTAATTGCCCAAACTTGTGATTACTGGTGAGTTATTGACACGCCGTTCACCTTCATTTCAAGCTGCACTTTGAAGTCTCTTGGCTCTATATACCAAAAGTCATCGAAGTTGCAGCTAGGCGGCAAAGTAACTCAGCCCCATGAGTATAGACGTACTAAGTAATTCGGGAGTGAGAGCAGCCAACAATGCTGCAGCGTCAATGGTGAGGGGTATAAATAAAATAGCGAGATACTCTTTAATGAACATAACCCTCAAAGCAATCAATACAGACGTTGAGTCATTTTCAGTGGATTCACTGTTTCAGGATTTCCATAACAATATTCTCTTTGATTAGCATTAATGGATAGTCATTGAGTAAGCATTCGTGAGTAAAATGAATAAACCTCAAGGTATCCTGAATGGACGTTTACAGGCTCAAATTAAAAATGGGATCCTTCAATCAATTTGCGGTTGCTTTGTTGTCATTAAGATCAGGCAGTGAATGTTGTAAACTATCCCGGACCAATATCTCATAAAGATATAAGGATTTATCTGCGAGGAATATGAGTTGCCCAGGGAAAGTGGAAATTCATTAAACCATCTTGATTTAAGACGCTATATTATGTGACACGTTAAACCTGGTACAAGGTCTAACGTGTCCTTTTACTTAACGTGTCCTTTTACTTAAGGCTACCTGAACCTCATCGAAGGTGGTTAATACAATCTGGTCATCTTGCTTGGATAATAAACTGATGATAATAATGGTCAAGCTGGAAGCCAAAAAGCCTGGTACCAGTTCGTATATCCACTCGCTTAACAGCATACCGTTAATAGTTACGGGCGCATAAATCCAGAACAACACCGTTATTGCACCCACTAACATGCCTGCAATGGCGGCGTTACGTGTCATGCGTTTCCAACATAAGCTGATCAGGACAAGTGGACCAAATGCCGCGCCGAAGCCCGCCCAGGCATTGCTTACTAAGGTTAATATACTGCTATCGCGGTCATAGGCCAGATATATTGCTACTAAAGCCACTAATACCACAGATAACCGTCCCACTATGACCAACTCTTTTTGACTGGCATCCCGTCTGAAAAATGCCTGGTAAAAATCGCCTGTTAAAGAACTGGATGTGACCAGCAATTGGGAGGAAATCGTACTCATGACGGCTGCCAATATGGCTGCCAGTAAAAAACCACCGATCAAAGGATGAAACAGTAATTGTGACAGATAAATAAATATCGTTTCGGGATCGCTTAATTGGTTGTCATGGCCGGTCACGTAGGCAAGGCCCAAAAGACCTGTCGCCAAGGCACCGGAAATGGCGACAACCATCCAGGACATACCGATATATTGGGCGGTTTTGATATCATTAACTGAGCGAATGGCCATAAAACGTACAATGATATGCGGTTGGCCAAAATAACCGGCTCCCCAGGACAACATGGATATGATGGCGATGAGGGTGAGGGGTTGCCCTGTGGCGGTGTCAACGAACATATCCAGATAATTGCCCGGCAAACTGTTTAGCTCACTGGCGGCACCACTGATACCACCAAGATCGAATAACACCACAACGGGCACCAAAATTAAGGCAATGAACATTATACAACCCTGCACAAAGTCGGTAATGCTGACCGCTAAAAAACCACCAAAAAGGGTATAAGCCACCACCACACCTGCGGTGATATATAAACCCAGTTCATAATCCAAGCCAAATGAGGTTTCAAATAACTTGCCGCCGGCTACCACACCTGAAGACGTATACAGGGTGAAAAACACTACAATCACCACAGATGAAACAATACGCAATATGTGACTGGTATCGTTAAAACGATTTTCAAAGTAATCCGGTATGGTGATGGCGTTATTAGCCAGTTCTGTATACACCCGCAATCTGGGAGCGACGAGCAAATAATTTAAATAAGCACCAATGACCAAACCAATTGCTATCCAGGCGCTGGACATACCGGACACATACATGGCTCCGGGTAAGCCCATCAGCATCCAGCCGCTCATATCCGAGGCGCCGGCAGACAAAGCAGTGACCTTGGGGCTTAGATTACGCCCGCCCAGCATATAACCTTCGATGTCAGTATTGGACTGTTTAAAAGAATAAAGACCAATACCCAGCATTGCGATAAAGTAAAGGCCTAGCGATATAAAAGTGGCAGCTTCCATGGGTATCCTTGGGTTAATATGTAAAACTAAAGACTGTTGCCATTGAAGACTGTTGCCATTTAGCATCAATTTTTCTGGTATCCATGCTAACAAGGTAAGTAGGAATACACTAGTGACATCAACTTTTAATATTCAATGGCGGGCATTCAATGCCCTTAATCTGGCGCAATTATATTCAATACTAAAATTACGCCAGGACGTGTTTGTGCTTGAACAGCGCAGTTTTTATGCAGATGTGGATGATGGCGATCAAACAAGTTGGCATCTGTGTGCCTACAATGATAATACATTAGTTGGCTACACTCGGCTGCGCCCTTTGGAGCCCCAGGGCTACAAAATTGAACGGGTGGTGTGCGCAAAAGCCTATCGCGGTCTGGGACTGGGGCATAAGTTGATGCAAGCATCATTAAAAAAGATATCCAGCTTGGCAGCGGGATGTGAGGTAACCTTGTCAGCCCAAACCGAGGCTTTGGCTTTTTATCAAGCATACGGCTTTGTGGCTCAGGGCAGAGCTTATGATGACGGCGGTATAGAGCACAGGGATATGTCCTTAACATTACCTAAGCCTGGCTTATAGCAGGTAAAGATATAGCTTTACTGCCTTTTTTAGCCAGTAAAGTTGTTTTAGCTTTAGGCGGTAAACAGCATCTGCTGTTTAAGTTTGCTGCGAATCAACTCCACATCCTGAGTGTTTTCTCCCACCACCACTAAACGTGTATTTTTCAGCTCAAGGGATTCTGCAGTTAAAAAGCCGTCAGTAAGGTTATCCTGTGTTTTGTAACCCTTAATATTGGGGACGACAAAAACCGTCACTTTGCTATTTTCGCCCTGCATGACGATATGTAAGCTTTTTACTTTTTCGAATTCACAATCATTTGCGTAATAAACCTGGCCGATGTTGCTTGATAAATGGCCGCCATATTGGGCTAATTTGGCATTAACTTGTTGTAGTGTAAAGTTTTCGTTAGCTTGCAATGCGTGAGGCCCCTCATGGTATACATGGGCCAGTGATTGGACTGATAAATCAATATAGCTTGGTTGTTGCCAGAGGGTAAAACTCAGACCCACCACCAGGGTAATAGACGCGGCCAGAGAAAAGAACAAGCGATTACGCCTAGTCTGTTTATTATGGGTTTCTATGGTCTGGCGGAGAATTAATTTATGGGCCAGATCATCTGGTATTGAAACCTCAAGCGCTTTTTTTAGACTAGCATTGGTTTTCCTGATGTCAGACCAAAACTGTTGTTTGGCGCTGTCTTTTTGGGCCGTTTCCAGCAGTTGTTGATCATCGCAATCAGGATCAGCATAAATGATCCTACGAAATTCTAAATCATCCATTTTTACGTCCTCTATTGTCATTGCTTTTTGCTAGCGTCTCTTTAATTTGGTTTCTGGCCCTGAATAATCGGGTCATGACGGTGTTTTTGTTTAAATTCAACTGCTCGGCTATTTCCTCTCCACTATAGCCAAACATAACTTGCAACATCAGAGGCTCTCTATATTCTTCATTGAGCCCACTCATGATATTGCGCAGCTCCCTGTGTTCAATTTCCACCTCATTAGCCAGGTGATCGTCGGCAATAGCCACGTCATCTAAATCAACCAAATTAAATTGTTTACGTTCAAAGCGCCGGGCATTTTCCCGTCTTAAAATAGTAATTAACCAGGATTTAGCTGCCTTCTCATCTTTTAATGAATCCAGAGACTTCCAGGCCCGAAGAAAGGTTTCCTGGACTATATCTTCGGCTACCGCTTTGTTCTTCACTAGCCAATAAGCATACCGGTATATGTCGCCGTGTAAGGCATATACCAGGGTTTCATAGCGTTTTTGTTTATTTAGCATGTCACTAGAGACCGTTGCTTGTTTAAATTTATTTCGCATGTTCATGACTTTTTATCTGCCTTACACAATGCTGGCTATTATTCGTTAAAATTGTTGGTGGTTAATTCAATCCAATTTCAGCCACTGGCAATAGGTTGCAGTGACTATTGATTTTATCCGGACTAATTGCCAACCACTTCCTGTGGCTGTGTTAAACGGATTTTGGGTACAAAGGCTCAAGCGTCTTAGTACGGCTATCCGTTGCCCGATCATTGTCTCGTATACTTTTTAGCGTTTGATGCAGGTCACTAGCACTGAATTGTTCTGGTGAGCGTCCAAAGCGATAGGCAAACAAGTGATCAATTGCTGTATTCAATTGTGGCTGATTGATACTCGATTGCAGTGCTGACAAGTTAGCCTGTGGCATATGCAATTTAATCTGCAACCAGTCAATTAAAGCGGGCGTTATCTCCCCTTTTTTACCTTGAGTTAATGCTTGTTCCAGTTTTTTCCAGGCAGGCTTTTCGCTATTGTCCCTAGCGCGGGGGGGGGGGAGGGCCGCCACTTTTGCGCGACTTTGCCAAGCCCACATCAGCAAAGTGAGTAACCACAGTATCAACAATATCCAGCTGCTAACTGACCAAAAAGAAGGGGGGTGACCTGACGATAAGTCAGGTGACACACTGGCTTTTTCATCAATATTCTTGGGGGCCAGAACCGTATTTTTGGCTGATGGCGCACGGGTCGCAATAGGTGATGATTGTGCTGCAGCGCCGGGGCTTATATCCAGGGTGCGGGCCGGTAATTGTGCATACTCAACTTCTCTGGTAAGAATATTAAACCAGGGCACACTCACGGCCGGGATCTGCAACTTACCGACCTGGGTGGGAATGATGGCCAGAGTTTCTTTGCGCTGAGCGATAAGGGTATTGTCTTTTTCAACCGTAGTGGTATCAGCCTGGTCTGGATACACTTTTACGCTATCGGGGTAAAGGCTACCAATCTCTGGCAACTGTTCTTCGATAACGCCCACAGCTGTCAATGTAAGGGTACGTGTTATGGGTTCACCTACGGTAAATTTACCGTCGACAGGTTGCCACTGTTCACTCAGCTCTACATAATCGCTGGGTAGCCAGCTGCCAGTGAATTGGCCGGGAATAGGTAATATGTTGATTTCTTGATCCGGGCCAACCCGACTGATGGTTTTGCTGCGATTGAAAAAGCCGAAATTTTGTTGCCTTTCCTCAATGATTTCACCTTCAAATAGCGGCCCTTTTATGGTGAAGGCCCCACTTTTTTGCGGGAGCACGGCAAAGGTGCGTTCTATTATACGGTAGCGCTTGGCATTGATAATATCCGCATATTCCGCATCTTTACCAATTTGTCGAATTTCGCCATTTTCCAGTGTCGGGGCTGACAAGCTTCCCCGCTGCAAGTCCCGGGCCAAGTGTAGCCTAATCGTATACTTGATTTGCTGCTGTAAATAAGCTTCAGTCATATCCACTTCTGTGGTGACAAACACATCCCGGCCTTCGCTATTTTTACTGGCAGAGACCGGCAGTACCATTAACGTAATGGGCTGGGAACTTTGTCCTTCAACTGTAAAAGACGGGATCGTGAAACGTCCTTTTTTACGGGGAATAAGTATGGTGTTCCAAATAGTCGAGCGAGTGGTATCAAAGTTAATCATTTGCGTTTGGCTGCTAACGGATGTTCTGCCCACCACAAAGTCTTTACTTAATATAGACGGGTCAAAAGCGTCTCTTGATGGATCGCCCTTTGCCGTTACGGTGAGCACGATGGATTCATCCAATAAAACCGGATTTTTATCCACACTGGCGGTTAGCTCAGTGACTTTGGCATTAACGGCAAAAGTTGCCATGATAAGGGGTAATAATAGGCTTATGAAAAATGTTCTGTGAAACTTTGTCACGATCACCAGTTCCTCTGTAATTGTGTTGGCATGCGTTGGCGTTTGCGTTGCTGATTTTCGATCTGCATTTTACGCTTAAGTAAAAAAGCAGGATCATCGGGTACCTTGTTTAACAAGGTCTGCATGCGCTGCATTTGTTCTTTTTCCTGATCTGTTAATTGTGCTGGTTGCGCCACTTGTTGACCTTCTTTTGTCTCTGGCTCAGGGGGTTGTTCAGTTTGCTGACCTGACTCATTATTTCCCTCTTGAGCTTTATCTTTTTCTGGCGGTTTATCTGTTGCTGATTCATTCGGATTGTCTTGGCTCGATTGACTGTCGTTAGTTTTGTCCTCCCCGGGTGATCCCTCGCCAGCTGACTCCTCACTGGGAGAAGATTGATCTTGGCTATCACCTTGGCCGTCTTGCGAGTCACCGCTATCGTCACCTTGCTCCTGTTGCTCCTGTTGCTCTTGTTGCTCTTGTTCTTTTTGTTGTTGCTCCAATAACGCTTTATTGGCCCTGGCATCTTCATGAGCCGGGTCTTTTGCCAGCACCTTGTCGTAGGTCGCCATGGCTTGTTCAAGCTCACCTAGTTGGGCCAAAGCATTACCCTGATTGTAGAGGGCATCGGTACTATCAGATTGCCTAAAGGCTTCAAGTGCCTGTTGATAGTCCTGGTTTTTGTAGTAGGCGGTTCCCCGCCACAGAGGGTCGTCAAAAGCTTCGGCGGCCCCGGCAAAATCCTGTTGCGCCATGGCTTGTTGTCCTTGCTGATCGCCCGTTTTCCATATATCTGTCAACGTGTTTGCATTGGCCGTGGGGCTGTATAGGGGGGTCAGCATGCTTAACAGAAACAAACTGACCATTCCCCGTCGAAAGCCATAAGCAGCCAGAGGTAAGATTAGCAGGAGTAAATAAGGGCCCATTTCCTTCCATTTATCCCCAAAATTGTCAGCAGATTGTTCATCCTGTTGTTTATTTTGGCGTTCAAGTAAAGACTGATTTTTCAGATAATCGATATCCTCGTCGTCAGAAGACATGGCAATGTAGCGACCGCGACCCGTGCTGGCGAGCGTGCGCAAATTACTGACGGACAACTTTGGCAGCACAATAGCTCCGCTGCTGTCTTTCATAAAGTCGCCATTGGTTAATTGAATGGGCGCGCCTTCTTCAGTGCCTACCGCCAATATTGATAGTCGAAAGGGGGTATTGCGCAGCAGCTTGTTAACCTCATTCACCTGATTATTTTCTATACCGTCGGTGATCCAGAAAATTTCCCCTTGTTGATAACCTGCGTTGGTCAGCAGCTCAATGGCCGCCAGTAAACCTAAATAGGGTTCACTGCCTGCTACGGGCATGATTTCCGGGGTTAAACTGGGAATTAAGGTCGTTAAGTTTTGTCCATCACTGCTTAAAGGGCTAATGGTAAAGGCATCACCTGCATAAGCGACCAAGCCTGTCTCGCCTTCAGCGATAGCGTTTACCAGATCGATTGCCTTGTATCTGGCTCTGGCTAAGCGGTTTGGTTTTACATCCGTAGCACGCATCGATAGGGACATGTCGATCACCACGACCTTGCCACTGTGCAACTGGTAGACAGGTTGAGGTAATCTTTCCCAGGTAGGGCCTGCGATGGCCAGTGTCGCCAGCACCCAACCCACAGCCAATAAGTATAAAGGAGGTTTAGTTTGTTTGCTATTTTCACTGGTCACCAGATGGGTGTAAAGGTGGCCTGCTAACACGGATTGCCAACCTGATTGCTGTTTATGTAAGTATGTAATCACTGCTACCAGCAGTATCAGGGGTATTAGCGCCATCAACCATAATGGACGCAGAAAATGAAAATCAGCTAAATGCAGCATATCCATTATTTAGCTCCTTTATGGCGGTTGAGTAACCAACTGAAAATTGGCCGTAATGACAGGCATACGGTCAGTAGTAGTGCCAATGCCAATGGATAAAAATACAGCGCTTGCAGAGGGCGCATTTGCCGACTCTCCCGGGAAATGGGCTCGAGTTCATCGAGTTTTGCATATATTTGTTCCATTGACTGGGCATCCCTGGCGCGAAAATATTGCCCACCGGTTGACTGGGCAATTTTGCTTAACATGTCTTCATCAAGCTCTTGTGAGGGATTGATTTGGCGATCACCAAAAATACTTTGCACCAGCATTCTGTCGGCACCCACGCCTATGGTATAAACAGTGACGCCATTGTTAATAGCCAGTTCATTTGCCTGTTCGGGCGTGATATTACCCGCTGTATTTTGTCCATCGGTGAGCAGTATTAAAACCTTGTTAGACTCTTTTTTAGTGGAAAAACGCTTGATCGCCAGGCCAATGGCATCACCAATAGCGGTTTGTTCACCTACCAGTCCGATCATAGACTCATTTAATAACTGCCCCACGGTTTTCCGGTCATAGGTCAGTGGTGCTTGCAAATAGGCTGTATCGGCAAATAAGATTAACCCTAGGCGATCTCCAATGCGTCTTTCGATAAAGCCACTTAATACATATTTTATCATAGCCAAACGGTGGACCTGACGGCCATTAACCTGCATATCATCAATTTTCATGCTGCCGGATAAATCTACTGCTATCATTAAATCCCGCCCTTGTGCTGGTATGCTAACTGGCTCACCCAGCCATTGTGGACGTGCGCTTGCGCCTACCAGGGTAACCCAGGCCAGAAGAGAGATGCCCAGCAGCAGTAAATTTTTGCTTGGTTTTTTACTGGTAACTTCTAGTCCTTGGGTTAATTGGGGGACACGCAAAGCGGCAGCTTGCTGCTGGGTTTTTGCGGGTAAAAAATAAGCGAGTAAGGGCAGGGGCAGGGCGAACCACATCCACCACCAGGCAAATTCAAACATGGGGCTGTTGTTCCTGTGGTTGTATTTTTTTATTTGGCGGCACGGCGTATCTTATCCAGATACGTATTTGTGCTACGCAGTTTGCAAAATCAGGTTCAGTACCGGCGTCACGGCGATAGCAATGGGCTTGCAATAGACTGAACTGCTCAGCGAAGATGGCTTGTTGCTTGTGGGGTAATTGACTCACCAAAAAAGTCTGCCACTGTTTGCCATGCAGGCTGGCAACTTGATGTTTAGGGAAGTACACCATCGCCAGACGCTTTAGCAGAGTATTGAGTTGTCCAGGCCAGGTTTGTTGTGCTTTGTTTATGTCTGATAGCAATAAAAGTGCCTGGCGTTTAGCGCGGCCAAGATGGTGTTTTTTACGCCACAAAATTATTCCCCAAGCTATACCTAGCAAAATAACCACCAGCAATAGCCACCAGCCATAGGCTAAGGGCCAAAAACCGATAGCGTCAGGTAAATGAATGTCTTTTAGTTCACTAAGCGGCGTCATTATAGTTTTCCTCCGCTCAATTTTCCTAACTGCATTTCCAGAGGTAACGCAGCAGTGATGGGGATGACCTGGGCTCGACACTGTTTTAAGGTCTCGGTTATGTCAGCAAAATGACGTTCGTGTTGCTGAGCATAACGCTGGGCAGTGTTTTTTTCGCCTAACATGATCTTTTGTTGTGCTACGCCATCTGTCAGCGAAACGGTCTGGGTTACAGCGACGGGTGGCAGTGCATGTTCAAAAGGATCGCTTATGGGATAGGCGATGATTTCGCAATGGCGGCTTAATTGACTCAGGTGTTGCTGAGCCGCTGCGTCCAGATGACTGAAATCGCTGAGTAAGAAAATAAGGCTACCTGGATGTGCCAGACGTCTAAGGCGAGCGCAAGCGTCAGAGAATGGCACACGATTGGCGTGAACAGCCTGTGGCTCCTGAAGCTTTACCAAACCATTGAGTAATGATAATACGGCTTTTTGACGCATTAGGGGCTTGAACTCCAGATGCTGACTTTGGTTATAGACCAAACCGCCTATTCTATCCCCTCGCTTACGTGCCGCCCAGGCAATCAGAGACGCCAGATGCGCTACCTGCACCGATTTAAACAGCAACTGGGTACCAAACTGCATGCTCGACGAGAGATCTGCCAGAATAAATACTGGGCGTTCTTTTTCTTCGCGAAAGACTTTGGTATAGGTTTTTCCTGTTCGGGCTGTTACGCGCCAATCTATAGCGCGAATATCATCTCCTGGCTGATAGTGCCGTGCTTCATCAAACTCCATACCTCTGCCTTTGGTTTTGGCCAAATAGCCACCACTGAGGTTGGCCTGCACGGCTCTGGCTGGAGACAAGTTTAATAAGCTGGTTTTGCTCTGGTAATACAGCAGTTCTTTTATGCCCAGGTTGACACCATCGCTGTGATGATCCTTTAACCATTTTTCTACATCTTGCATTCAGTTGGACTCTATGGAACGGGGACGAGTTGTAATATGCTATCCAGCACCTGATTGCTACTGACACCCTCAGCTTCCGCTTCGTAGGTCAGCAGTAGGCGATGTCGTAATACGTTGTGAAATACGGCTTGTATATTATCCGGCCCTACGAAATCACGACCCATCAACCAGGCATGGGCTCGGGCACATTTATCCAGCGCAATGGTGGCCCTGGGGCTGGCACCAAATTCAATCCAGTTGGCTAATTGCTCGCTATAATTCTGCGGTTGCCTGGTGGCGATAACCAGTTGCACCAGGTAACGCTCTAACGCTTCATCCAGATGAATTTCAAGCAAGGCTTTACGGGCCGCAAAAATATCTTTTTGGCTGAGACTAGGTGGCACCACGGGTGGTAAATTCAAAGCCTCATTGCGGGTTAAACGTAGTACTTCCAGTTCAGTTTCTTCCCCTGGATAATCGATTTCCAAATGCATCAGGAAGCGATCGAGCTGAGCTTCGGGTAAGGGGTAAGTGCCCTCTTGCTCTATGGGGTTTTGTGTGGCCATAACCAGGAATAATTCAGGTAAAGGGTAGGTCGTATTACCCACTGTGATTTGTCTTTCACCCATGGCTTCAAGTAACGCGGACTGGACTTTTGCCGGCGCCCGATTTATCTCATCCGCCAATACCAGGTTATGAAACAGTGGACCTTTTTGAAAGGCGAAACTACCGGTTTCAGGGCGATATATATCTGTACCGGTTAGGTCAGCGGGTAACAAGTCCGGGGTGAATTGCACCCGATGGAAGTCACCTTCAAGGCCTTTGGCTAACGAGTTAACGGCGCGGGTTTTAGCGAGTCCGGGTGGGCCTTCGACTAGCAGGTGACCATCGGCTAATAATGCGATCAAAATATTTTGGGTCAAGGTGCTTTGCCCGATCACCTGTGAATCCAAATAGGTTTGTAATTGTTTAAACTGTGAAGCTGCCATATTGCTAATAATTTTCCTGTCTGTGCGGGAGTGGGGCATCTGTGCCCGATTGCGAACCAGTTAACTGACAATGCTAACCTATATAGGGTTGTGTTGGTGAAAAACAATGTTACAAAACTTCATTTTTCATGATTCGCTTCATCCCAGCGGACTAAAGCTAACAATTTGTTTTATATAAATAATTAAATTGCACCAGTGTAGTTAGGAGACGCAGGGGGATCGGCAAATAAGCCATTACACAAGATGGTTAAAAAGACCGCAATACACTAAATTTTGGTTGGACTTTAAAATTATGTATTCTCCCTGTACAATCAGTGTAATATTACAGGTCAGACCACCTGGTGTGGGCACAATTTAAGGGGTAAATCATGACGTCAAAACAAACCGTTACCACACGACAGGGTGATCGCATCGCCATAGTTACAGGCTTGAGAACCCCATTTGCCAAGATGGCTACGTATTTTCATGGTGTACCGGCTGTAGACCTTGGCAAAATGGTGGTCAATGAGATGATGGTGCGTAACAACCTCGACCCGTTATTGGTTGAACAGCTAGTATATGGTCAGGTGGTACAGATGCCAGAGGCCCCTAATATTGCCCGTGAAATCGTGCTGGGTACCAACATGAGTGTACACACCGACGCCTACAGTGTTTCCAGGGCGTGTGCCACCAGTTTTCAATCGACGGTTAATATAGCTGAGTCCATGTTGTTGGGTAATATTCAGGTCGGTATTGCCGGTGGGGCAGATTCTACCTCTGTTTCCCCCATTGGCGTGTCCAAGGCATTAGCCAGGGCATTAACTGATTTGCAAAAAACCAAAAGCCTTAACCAGAAGTGGCAAGTTCTGAAAAAACTCGGCTTGAAAGATCTTATGCCTGTTCCCCCCGCCGTAGCTGAATACTCTACGGGTATATCCATGGGCCAAACCGCGGAGCAGATGGCAAAAACCCATCATATCAGCCGCGCAGATCAAGATGCTCTGGCTCACCGCTCACACAGTCTGGCCGCAAAAAGCTGGAATGAGGGCAGACTTACTTCAGAGGTCATGACTGCCTACGGTGAACCTTTTACGGGTGCATTGGAACAAGATAATAATATCCGTTTCGATTCAAGCCTTGCCAGTTACGCTAAACTACGGCCGGTGTTTGATAAAAAGCACGGCACAGTTACCGCCGCCACCGCTACTCCATTAACTGACGGTGCCTCTGCTGTATTGATGATGACGGAAAGTCGGGCCAAAGCCCTGGGTTATCAGCCTATAGGTTATTTAAAGAGCTACGCATTTGCCGCCATCGATGTAATGGAAGACATGTTAATGGGCCCATCCTATGCGACGCCAATGGCGCTGGAACGTGCAGGTATGAGCCTAAACGATTTAACCCTTATTGATATGCATGAAGCCTTTGCTGCCCAGACTCTTGCCAATCTTAAAATGTTTGCCAGTGATAAATTTGCCCGGGAAAAGCTGGGTCGTAACCAGGCTACGGGTGAAGTGGATATGGACAAGTTTAATGTAATGGGCAGTTCTTTGGCTTATGGTCATCCTTTTGCCGCCACGGGTACGCGTATGATTACGCAAATGTTAAATGAGCTCAATCGCAGAGGCGGTGGCACCGGGTTATTAACCGCTTGTGCTGCAGGTGGTTTAGCTGCAGCAATGATAGTTGAAACTGAGTAAGGGCAACAAAATGACAAATATAAAAAACACAGACAATCTTGCCCCTGGTGCATTTACCCTGACGACCCGGGAAGATGGTATTGCTATTTTAACTATGGATGTCCCTGGTGAGACGATGAATACACTTAAGGTGGAATTTGGTCAACAAGTCAACGACATGCTGGATAAGATTCAAGGCGACAGCAGTATTAAAGGTGTCGTCATTATTAGCGGTAAAGAAAATTCCTTTGTTGCGGGTGCCGATATCAGCATGTTAGCCGCCTGTGCCAGCGCCGAAGACGCACAAAACATGGCTCAAGCAGGGCAGAAAGTCTTTCAGCGTATCGAAGATATGGCGATCCCGTTTGTAGCCGCTATTCATGGGCCTGCGTTGGGTGGGGGCCTGGAGCTAGCATTGGCTTGTCATGCACGGGTATGCAGTGACGATAGTAAAACCCAACTTGGCTTACCTGAAGTGCAGCTTGGATTATTGCCGGGTAGCGGCGGAACCCAGCGCTTACCCCGTTTAATTAGCGTGCAACAAGCGATGAAAATGATGCTCACGGGTGCCCCTGTGCGGGCCAAACAAGCAAAAAAATACGGCATTGTTGACGACATGGTACCCCGCTCTATATTGCTCGAAGTGGCGATAGAGATGGCCAAAAAATCTAAACCTACACGCCATCCGGTCAAACTTGATTTGCTGGGTAAGGCCCTTGAGCGCACACCTTTTGGGCGAAAAATTCTATTCAAACAGGCCCGCAAGCAAACCCACAGTAAAACCCAGGGTAATTACCCTGCTCCCGATTTGATTATCGATGCCATTGCAACGGGATTAGATAAAGGTAAAGAGCGAGGCATGACTGTAGAGGCTAGCCATTTTGGCAAGCTGGTCATGACGCCTGAATCTAGCGCATTACGGGGGTTATTTTTCGCCACCACTGAAATGAAAAAAGAAAGTGGTGTGCCAGGCGTTAAATCCGCAAAACTGCATAAAGTAGGTATACTCGGAGGCGGTTTAATGGGGGGAGGCATAGCCTTTGTCACTGCGACTAAAGCTGGGCTACCGGCACGTATCAAAGATATTCGTTCTGACGGCATAGCCCACGCGATAAAGTATTCCTACGATATTTTAAATACAAAAGTAAAACGCCGTTTTATGCATAAATCAGATATGCAAAAACAGTTGGCGTGTTTAACCGGCTCCCTTGATTATGTTGGGTTTAGTGATACTGATGTCGTGATCGAAGCGGTCTTTGAAGACTTGTCTCTTAAACAAAAAATGCTGGCAGACGTGGAAGAGCATTGCAACGATCATACCATTTTTGCCTCAAATACCTCTTCCATACCTATTGGCCAGATTGCCGCCCATGCGAAACGGCCTGAGCAGGTGATTGGTCTGCATTATTTTTCCCCCGTTGACAAAATGCCCCTGGCAGAAGTGATTGCCCACCAGAGCACATCTGATCAGACGATTTCAACCACGGTTGAATTAGCCAGAAAACAAGGCAAGACTCCTATAGTAGTTAAAGATGGTGCCGGATTTTACGTGAATCGCATACTCGCGCCCTATGTCAATGAAGCCACTGAAATTATGTTGTCTGGTGAGCCAATCGAGCATATCGATAAATCATTGGTGAAATTTGGCTTTCCTGTGGGTCCAATCAAATTGTTGGATGAGGTCGGTATTGATGTCGCCACCAAGATCACGCCCATACTGCAGGCCCAATTTGGCGATCGTTTTAAATCGGCTCAAGGTTTCGTCAAAATTTTGACGGATGATCGTAAAGGCAAAAAAAATAAGCGCGGTTTTTATGACTACTATGGCAAAAAACCGGGTAAGGAAGTGGATGAAAGCGTCTATACCTTGCTCGATATTATTCCCAATCGCAAGTTGAGCACTAAACAGATTGCCGAGCGCTGCGTATTGTTAATGTTGAATGAGGCGGCCATGTGCCTGGCTGAGGGCGTAATACGGAATGCCCGAGATGGTGATGTAGGGGCCATTTTCGGTATAGGTTTCCCCCCTTTCCTGGGCGGTCCATTTCGCTACATGGATACACTGGGGATCCCTCATGTGGTGGCAAGGCTGGAATACTACCAGCAACAATTCGGGGGTAAATTTACCCCCGCGGACAGTTTGAAAACCATGGTGGCGGAAGGTAAGAATTTTTATTAATTGTCTTATCTAACCCGTTACTGTGAAGCCGGCTTAGGGCGGCTTTTTTCATCAAAAATGTAAATATATTTTATCAGCGGTGCGCTGGGACAGCAGGGGGTAAAGTGTTTAGTGTGATTTTGTTGTTTATCACAACCGGTTTGTATTGTTATGTGCAGGCGTTCAAAAGTGCCTTGAGGGCTAAAAAATGGGCGTTGATGGGGCTTGTAGCCGGGCCGGCAATATTGCCGTTATTCAGTGTGCATAAGCGCATGGCCTTACGCCGGGCTCGCGGGGCGCACTGCTGTTTATTTCATGCATAAAAAACAGAGGCTATTACTGTTTCTTCAAATTCAGTCAATGTGATATTTTACACCCACAGTGATTAGCGCGGCGGTCTGGCGGTTAAAGCCTGATGTTATAGGCTCTCTGGCGTATGACAATAGGTAAAAGGATCAGGCTTTGTTATTGGGTATGAGGTGCTTTAAGTTAATGGTTTTCTTTTAGCAGGCGTTCAAACTGCGCTGAACTGAATGGCTCACTATATAAGTGCCCCTGCAGCATTTCACATTCAAAACCACGTAATATTGACAGCGGCTCCTCATTCTCCACTCCTTTAGCCACGATTTTTAGGCCTAAATTGTGCGCTGTGGTAATGATTGCTGCGTTAATGTGCCTGTCTGTCTATGCTGCTGGTGGCAATATCATCAATAAAAGCTTTTTCTATCTTCAAAGTATTAAGAGTGAAGCGTTTAAGATAGGCAAGGGATGAACAGCCTGTACCAAAGTCGTCCAGTGCCAGATGAATACCGCGCTCTCGTAATATATTCATCATACGCAGGGCGTTTTGGGGATTTTGCATCAGTATGCTTTCGGTGATCTCACATTCAAGATGCAGGGGAGACAAGTCAGCTTCACGTAAAACCTGTTCTATTTTTTCATCTAAATCCGCAAGTTCACATTACCGCGCCGAAATATTGACGGCTACCCGGCCGGTAAATAGTCCCTGGCTTACCCACCGCTTGGTATATGCGCAGGCTTTACGCAGCAACACTTTGCCTATTTCTACGACCTGGCCTGTTAGCCGTTTAGCTACTCTGCAATCACCTAGTCAGTCTAAGCCTATGGAGCTCGATTTTAATCAAGATCTTCTGGCGTCTCGATATTTATTTTATTAGCGGGGATGTCGTTCTGGTCGCTATACAAGATCAATTGACCAAATTTTGTTTTTGCAGACATCTTGGTTATGAATTGCTGCAAATCACTGAAATTAAGCAAAGCGAGTTGTGCAAGGATAATATTGTTTAACTGAAACGGGTGATCTTCTGTCCCCAGCGCGAGCCAAAGGCGCTGGCTTTTCATGCTCAGGTTAGTATCTTTTGCGGTAAGTTGTTTCATTACGCCATATTTTAAATCATGCCAGTGATCTGCGTACTGGGATAAATTAGCGCTAAACTGACGCATAAAAGTGTGGATCGCGGTAATGAGTTTTTGCGCTGAATATTTAGGGGATTGAATATATAAACTTATTCCCGGATGTTGATTGTAGGGAACATAACCACTACCAACCAGATAGCCCAATTGTTGCTGTTGGCGAGCGTAATTGAAAAAAGCCGGTGCCAAAAGTTGCTCGGTTAACATACTTAGTATTGTGTCGCGACACGATACACTTGGTGCCTGGTAATATACGACGACTGCTGCTTCCGGGTGATCGCTACTCAGTTGGTGCAACTGAGTAGGAATATTACATAGGTTGAGTACAGATCTGGACAGTCGCTTGTTGACTGAGTATTGGCTGGCAAATGTTGTTATATCTGCGGCAAATTGCCGTGCGTCTGTTAACAGCCAATTGCCGTAGCTTAATATATCCACATGAAAGCTGCTAAATAGGGCCTGTTTGGTGGTACGCAGTTGGTTTAGATCCGCTTGTTGCATAATGGTAGACATGGCCAATGGCGCATGAGTATGGGGTTGCATAAGTACCGATAACCGGGAAAAAAGCCGATTGATGGGTTTATTTAACAAGTTATTACGTAAACCCCGCCATTGCAGTTGCTTTATTTGCTCAAAATAAGGTTCGAAAGAATCAAAAGCCTCGATCTCCCTGATTAGATCGACACAAAAATCCAGTTGTTTTGGACTGAAGCCACTGGTATGCAAAGAAAATCCACATTGATGGGAATACACGTTAAAGTGCAGCCCCGCTACATTGGCTTGATAGTATTTTCGGTGTAAAGCCTCATTAAGAAGCGCAATCCACAATCTTTTTAAGGTAGCAGTCACGATACCCTGGCTTGTTGCCGCGCAGTCAAAAGAGACATAGCAATCTCCTCTGGGCTGATTAAATTTATCATCTTGTCCATACCAGGCATCGACCTGACTGGTATGGACTATTTTTTGTGGCAAAACATATGCGCTGTCTACCGGCAAGGGTTTATATACAAGGGTCAAATATGGATTCGCTGGTGGCAAAGATAAAGTCGGCACCGGCTGGGGATCTTTAAGGGCACATAATAATGCTTGATCCAGGGGGACGATAGAATAGGGTGTGTGATACCACTTGGCTTGGGTATCGGTTTTCAGGTTTGGCTGGATCAGCTTTATGCGCATATTAGTGGGTGTAAAATACCCCAGTAATTTTATTACCGCTGTGCTATCGGGCTTATCTAATATATATTCTCCCGCTAATACATGTTCCGGCGGATACAGGAACATAGCATCAGCTATGCCGATGGCGTCATCTATGGCTTTTATGCCATTGGCATAATTCCAAATCAATTGATTGATTTTTTGTTTTTCTACAAAGCGCCAGTCCAGGTTGTCTTGTTGCTTGATAAGTTGAATAAAATAAAACAGGGCGTTAAGGATATTCTTTATATCATCTGCACCATTTTCGGTTAACTGCAAATTGATATTGAAATCTCTGAAGTTACTCCCTTCTATGCCTCCCCCTGCACTGAGATTAGTGACCAAATTTTGCTGTTTTAAATAGGTGAGTAAACTGCCCTCACCTTCATCTCCGATTAAATCACTGATTAAACCCAGAGGCTTGCCACGATAGTAAGACTGAAGGTTAGGCAGTGCAAAGGTGACGATTAAGCGTCTGGTATCGGTAAGAGATTGTATATTGATTTTTACACCCAGTTGTTGAGGTAGGTATAATTGTGGGTAGGGGATTAAGGTTGGCTTTGCACCTGAAGCTAACCCTGAAAAGTGTTGCTCAAAGATTTTTATGCTTGTATCCAAGGCCTGGCTGCTGATGATGCAGATACAAATATTGCCCGGAAAGTAACTTGCCTGATGCATTTTTTTTAAGCGACGTTGGAGTTCTTGCAGACTTTGCTGAGTTAATGATTGTTTATTACCCACTGAAAACTTACTGAAGGGGTGGGCAGGATTAGATGTCTCTTTGTGGACCTGATATAAACGCCGTAAATCATCTTTTACCTTTAAGGAAAACTCGGCCTCTATGGCTTCAATTTCTCCCGCAATAGCTTGTTGCTTAAATAACGGCTGAGTCAGCATGGCGGCAAAGTGCGCAAAGCAAAGGGGTAATTTGTCATCAGATACGCAAAAATAGTAGTGACTATATTCACTTCCTGTTGCAGCGTTTAGGTTGCCTGAATGTAAGCTTAAAAAGTCACAGAACGTATCTGTATTAGGAAACTGGCTATTACCCTGAAACAACATGTGTTCCAGAAGGTGGCTTAGTCCTTGGCTATCCAGGGGATCGTTGAAATGCCCGTTTCTTATAGTGGCGGCTACGGCAGCATGATCACAATCGTGATCTTCAACAACCATAGCACGCAGACCGTTTGCTAATGTGAGATATCGGTATTGGCGACCATCACCTTCAGTTGTTAGCAAAATGTTAACTCTCGTGAATTATTTTTACCTATTTATAGTATGACGTAAAAAAATGTCAACTCTCAGATTTTTAACTGTTTTATTTGCTATATTAAGCAACAATCAGCTTTTTTACCGTTCAGTTGTACCTTATGCACGTTATAATCATGCGCCACGGCGATGCAAAGCCCGTTCATGGGGAAGATAGTCTTCGCCCGTTATCTTCCTTTGGTCACAAGCAAGCTAAAGCCGCTGGCAAGTGGTTGCAGCACCGCTATTTAACCGGTGGCATAGACATGTGTCTAGTTAGTCCCTATGTCAGGGCCCGGCAAACTTTGGCTGATGTCAGTGGTGAAGTGAATATTAATCATGAGGTTATCTGTAATGATGTGACTCCGGATGGCAGCGTGCGGTTGACACATGATTATCTCGATTTTTTAATCAGTGATAATCAAATTAGCCATTCCTTGCTCATCATCAGTCATATGCCATTTGTCAGCTATTTAGTCGATGAATTAACTGGTTCTGAGCAATCACTTTTTTTTGATACGTCCAGCATTATGACAATTGAATATTGCCCAGAAAAAATGCGGGGTACATTGCTTGAGGTCTATCACCCTCTATAATCTCAGATTTCACGTTTATCCGACATTCTGTACCTAAAGTCGAGATTTTAAATTCTGAGTTTATTTTCGTTCAAAACACATTTAGATTTAATAAGCGTCGTCAAAAAAATATTAATAGAGTGTTTTTAGAACTAAGTTTGTACAAAAATAAATTGTGGTTTCAAGTGCGCAATGTCAGGTCTATGAGTTGAATCCAAGGATGATTTTTTGGAGGGATATACATGGAGGGTAAAATCTTCCAGCTTATTTATAGCAGGCCTTAGAGCATTATGTTTACATGCGCAACTGACTCACGTTGAAGCGTTTCAGGGTACCCCCGTCTCCTTCTATCGCTAACCGCGTTGCATTTAGTCGGTACATGCTTATGGGGCTGAGTTCCTTTGCCCCCCAATGACTTTGGGACGATATTTTATTTTCATTCTTTAGCTAATCCGTCTTTTTATTCAAAGGGGCAGGGAAATGGACATATTACGGACTTTGCAGACAATAAACATAACCCTTGCTGCAACCCTGGCTTTGTCTAGTCGAAGCTTACCTGATCAGAAGCCTTATAATACTCAGGCATGACGCGCACTGTTTTGACCATATTGTCTTTCATCTCGAGGATCTCAATGGGATATCCGGCCAAACGTAAACCTATATTTGCCTGGGGAATATCTTCCAAATATTCCAAAATAATTCCATTGAGTGTTTTTGGGCCTTCAGTGGGAAAATGCCAGCTCATTTCTTTGTTTAATTCACGGACGTTGGCACTGCCATCTACCACCACACTGCCATCTTGCTGGGTATCGGTTTCTTTGCTGTGATCGGGTAAAATACTGGTAGTGAAATCACCAATTATTTCTTCCAATATATCTTCCAGGGTAACCAGGCCCTGAATATCACCGTACTCATCTACCACTAATCCAATGCGCTCTTTTACCGCCTGAAATTTATACATCAAGGTATGCAGAGGTGTCGATTCCGGGGTAAAATAAATTTCCCGAACTGCCCGCAAGAGACTGGATTTGGTAAATTGATCTTTAGATAATAATCGTAATGCATCACGGACGTGAACAAAGCCAACGGCATCATCAATACTGTCCCGATACAATAAGACACGAGTGTGTTGCGAGTTAACAAGCTGCTTTTGGATATCTTTCCAGTCATGATTTATATCGATAGCCACAATATCACTACGGGGTACCATAATATCTTCTGCGGTGACTTTCTCTAAATCCAGAATGCCCACTAACATATCTTGGTGTTTCTTGGGGATCATGGCACCGGCTTCATGAACAACGGTGCGTAACTCTTCACGGCTTAAACTGTTGTCGTCATTTTCAACTGTGCTTATACGCAAGATCGATAGGATGACATTGGTAATACTGTTGACTAAAAATACCAGAGGATAAAGGACTTTTAGCATAGGCAGTAATATGAATGAAGCCGGAAAAGATACTTTTTCCGGATACAAGGCTGCGATGGTTTTCGGTGTTACCTCAGAAAAAATCAAGATCACGAGAGTCAGAACTACAGTAGCTATGGCTATTCCCATATCACCATATAGCCGTATCCCAATCACGGTTGCCACCGCTGAAGCGGCAATGTTGACCAGATTGTTACCTATAAGAATAAGACCGATGAGTCTGTCCGGGCGTTCTAATAATCTCTGAACCCGCAGGGCACCCTTATTACCTTCATTCCCTAGATGTTTGAGACGATAGCGGTTTATCGACATCATACTCGTTTCTGAACTTGAGAAATACGCGGAGAGAAAAACTAAAATGCCAAGTAGAATGAATAAACTACTGGTTGAGATATCGTCCAACTATTTTGTTCCCTTTATAATGTAGAACGGAGAATTTAAGTGCATTTCGGTTGCTTTTTGAGCTCATGGGTGCACTTTGCGGTTATTGTAGCAAAAATAAAATAGGTCCTTTCAACTCAATATGATTTCTTTTACAAAGCGACTGCCAAAATAGGCCAAACTTAATAATACTGAACCTAGCACCGTGGCAAAAACAATCGGTTTTCCCCGCCAGCCAAATTTTAAATGCCCCAGTAGTTGTACGCTAAATACTATCCAAGCCAATATGGAAAATACGGTTTTATGGGCCTGTTCATGAGCAAACATATTTTCCAGAAACAAAAAACCGCTGATTAACGATAGTGTCAGCAATATTGTGCCCACGGTCAGCAATTTAAATAATATGCCTTCCACCATCATTAATGGGGGTAACGATGAGTGCAATAATGACGCTCTCTTTTCTTTAAGACGCATATTGATATAAGAAAGTTGTAAGGCATAAAGTAGGGCAATTCCCAGGCAGGCATAGGCAAACAATGCGAGGCCAATATGGATGATTAAGCCGGGTCTAATACTTACTTGCATAATGTGCGCGTCTGGAATAAATAAATTCAGCAGTACTAACAACCCGGTAAAGCCAAAGACCACAGGTAATAAAATGGTGTTGGTCATAGTGAAAGCCGCAAGCAGCATAGTTAGGCTGATTAGCCACCCCACTAAAGCCGCCACATTTAGCATACTGAGATTTTGTCCGGGGCCGACAAATATATCTCCCTTGAGCACCCATAAATGAAGCACTAGCGCAATGGCAGCCAACAGATAAGATAATCTGTTGTTAGGGCCTTTTTTGTCGAACAAACGCATTATAATAACGCCTGCAGCAGCAGCGTATAGGCAAAAACATATCAGGGCTAATAACATGATCTAACCTCGAGTTCCTTACAAATGTGGGACGTGTTCAAAACGATAGCCTTTATTTTTTTATACATTATTGACAAAAAGACAACGCCCTTAAGGGCGAAGAGTATAACCATATTGCTAAGGCATACCTAGTGTTACAAGGTAAATCTGCAGCAAACTTACAAAAGCCATCGCTGATTATCATTCCATTGGTTTTTATCTGCCAGCAAATTAGATATAATTATTTTATCCATAATTAATATTACATCGATTCCTATGTTTGAAAATCTCACCGAGCGCCTAGGCAAGACCCTTAAAGACATCAGTGGCCGAGGCCGTTTGTCTGACGATAACATTAAAGATACCCTGCGCGAAGTGCGTATGGCCCTGCTTGAGGCGGATGTTGCCTTGCCTGTAGTTAAAAGTTTTATCGCACTGGTTAAAGAGCGGGCAGTGGGCAGCGAAGTCTCGAAAAGTCTGAATCCCGGACAAGTATTTATTAAAATAGTCCAGTCAGAGCTCGAATCTGTCATGGGACAAGCCAACGAGGGTTTGAATTTAGCTGCTCAGCCACCCGCTGTGGTATTGATGGCTGGCTTACAGGGCTCAGGTAAAACCACCAGTGTAGGTAAACTCGCATTATTTCTCACTGAACGTGAAAAGAAAAAAGTGTTAGTGGTCAGCGCCGATGTATATCGCCCTGCGGCGATCAAGCAACTTGAAACACTAGCCAATGATGTTGGGGTAGAATGTTTTCCCTCCAGCATAGAACAAAAACCTATTGATATAGTTAATGCCGCTGTCGATTATGCCCGGAAGCAATTTTTTGATGTGTTATTGGTTGATACCGCCGGCCGATTACATATTGATAGTGAAATGATGGGGGAAATTCAAGCCCTGCATCAAGCTGTTAAGCCTATTGAAACCCTTTTTGTAGTTGATGCTATGACAGGCCAGGATGCTGCCAATACGGCTAAAGCATTCAATGATGCCTTGCCTCTTACGGGGGTGATTTTAACCAAAACTGACGGTGATGCCAGGGGAGGGGCGGCTTTATCTGTACGCCACATAACCGGAAAACCCATCAAGTTTTTAGGTATGGGCGAAAAATTAGACGCGCTGGAGGCTTTTCATCCTGAACGCGTTGCTTCGCGAATTCTCGGTATGGGCGATGTACTGAGTCTTATCGAAGATGTTGAGCGTAAAGTTGATAAAGATAAAGCGCAAAAACTGGCCAAAAAAGTACAAAAAGGCAAAGGCTTTGATTTGCAAGACTTCAAAGAGCAGCTTGAGCAAATGCGTAATATGGGCGGGATGATGTCGATGATGGATAAAATGCCAGGTATGGGCAACATGACAGCTCAAATCAAGGATAAGGCCAACGATAAATCTTTTAATCAGATGGAAGCGATCATTAACTCCATGACGCTAGGCGAAAGAGAAAAGCCTGAGGTTATTAAAGGTTCTCGTAAACGCCGTATTGCCTTAGGCTCAGGTACGCAAATTCAAGATGTAAACCGCATGCTTAAACAGTTTACCCAGATGCAAAAAATGATGAAGAAAGTCTCAGGCGGTGGCATGAAAAAAATGATGCGCAGTGTCAAGGGTATGATGCCTCCTGGTGGACCAAAAGGCATGCTTCCCCCAGGCTAAAGTATTCTGTCAGGTTACTGTGAATGCCTTTATCTTATAAATATAAGTAAGAGAAGGGTAGCGAGAGACCTCGATGATCACTCATCACGGTCTCATGCTGTTCATGCAAAGCGGTCAAAATCTATGTAAATGATAAAGTGTTAGCGGACGTATAACTGAAAATAGCGATAAAGATGTTCTGACAGGTGGTCTGGCGTGCACCACGAGAATAATGTTACAGGGCACACAGTCGTGGTATATACTTGATCATTATGACGATTAATCCCCTGAACAGCACCTTATTTACCCCTGATCCGACTCAGTTAACCCATTCTCAAGGGGGAGCGCATTTAGGGCCGCCATTACTTTTTTTCAGCGGTGGCTCGGCATTAACCACTTTTAGTCAGCTGCTGAAAAATTTTACCCATAACTCTATACACCTGGTGACTCCCTTTGATTCTGGCGGCAGTTCAGCCAAATTACGTGAGCATTTTTGCATGCCTGCTGTAGGGGATTTACGTAGCCGCTTGCTGGCATTGGCGGATGATGATTTTCCTGATGGCTCCGGTATTGCTGATTTATTGAGTTACCGGCTCTGCCGCAATAGGGGGCAAAAAAAACTGCACACTGAGCTGTTAACTATGCTTAGTGGCGAGCACCCCAGGGTAGTGCAAATTTCTGCGCCACTGCGCGCGATAGTGCTCAGTAAACTGTCAGCATTTTGCGCCAATATGCCAGCGTCATTTGATTTGCGAGGGGCCAGTATTGGTAACCTGGTATTGGCTGGCGATTACATTAAACATGATGCTAAGTTGGAATTATGTATTTCTCGATTTGCCGACATGGTGCAGGTGCGAGGTAGAGTGTGGCCAATTGTTAACGACAATCTGCATTTGGCGGCCGTGCTGCAAAATGGGCAAACTGTATTAGGCCAACATAACCTGACCGGTAAAGAAGTACCGGCTTTGAGCAGCCCGATAGCCCGAATATTTTTAACTGACGATCTGGCAACGGGCAAAGCAGTCGATTGCCAACTTGGTGAGCGTAATAGTCGATTGATAGCCGCCGCAGATCTGATCTGTTATCCACCAGGCAGTTTTTACTCCAGTTTGTTGGCGAATTTTTTACCAAAAGGCGTGGGCAGCGCTATCGCCAAAAATAACGCACCCAAGGTGTATGTGCCCAATCTTGGCCATGATCCCGAACAGCTAGGCATGTCACTTACCGAATCAGTGAAAACCTTGCTTAACCATTTAATGGGGAATGATAATAGCCAGGTTGAAGCCAACCAGGTACTGAATTACCTTTTGATCGACAGTAAAAAGGGTAAATATTGCGGGGAAGTGCCCCATAGTTATCTAAAGTTTTTGGGCATCGAAGTCATCGACGTGTCGCTTGTATCCCTTCGCAGCGCTCCCTATTATGACAATCAGCTATTGGTTGAGGCACTGATGTCATTACCATTACGACCAGCCGTTAGATAAGCCTGGATAATTGAGCCATTGTGGCTTTTGGGTATTTACCGACGCTAGGGGGACACTGCCAATCGCCAAATTTCAACCTTGCACCGATTACCGTTATTCTTAAGCCATTAACTATTAGCGGTGATGCATTCGCTAATTTTGTTCCCCGGGGAATGGATATCAGTTAGCCATAGAAAATCATCACAACTCGACTACATTGCATGGTCATCTGGCATTTATTGTGGCCCCGCAGTGAAGCTTTTGGAAAAAGTGGGTGTTAGATATCAAGGGCATTTCCGCTAGAACAGACTATTTAAAGGGCATTACCCAAACGAGTCTCTTATGCTCTTTTAAAACAAGAATATTGTCATCAGGTGGCTGGCAATCATGGCAGGATCAGTGTTTTTGAGCTTGAAGCCTGGCGACTAAAAAATCCACTGCCGCTTTAACTTTAGGCACCTGGTAACGCTGTTTTTGATAAAGTAAATACACGGCAAAATCTGTATTAGCAGTAATGCGCAAAATGGGTTCAAAAAACAGTTCTTGTAGTTCCCCCCTTAGAATATGCTTAGCCAATAACCACCGCGGTGCCATCATGATCCCTTGCCCCTGGATCGCCTTTTGTGCCAGCCATTTACCATTATTTGAAATGGCCACGGCGGGGGCCGACACGTCTTGCCACTGACCATCAAGCTCACATATCCAGGGTGTTGGTCCAGTGGGTGTACGGTAATATAACCCCTGATGATTTTTTAGTTCATGAACATTTTTTGGGGTACCCATCTTCGCCAGATAAGAGGGGGCAGCAACGGGTATAAATTGATTGTCCATCACCTTAATTGCCAGAACCCGTTCGTTTGGAGCGTACCCGCCCCGAATGGCAATATCTACATCGTCATGACCCAACGCACTTAGCTCATCACTTAACTTCACATCCAGAATTATTTGTGGATACACAAGACTAAATTCTTCCAATAACGGCAATAATATCGGCTCACCCAATTCCACCATTGAACTGATGCGCAGTTGACCCATAGGTTTGGTCTGATAGCTGCGTACGGCTTCATTGCTGCGCTCCAGGTTAAGTAAGATTTCTTTGATCTGCAGGTAATAAGTGTGACCTATTTCGGTGAGTTTCACCGCCCTGGTTGAGCGTTTTAATAAGGTTGCACCCAGACTTTTTTCTAAATCGGCCACCCTGCGGGACAAAGACGATGGCGGCACAGAAAAAGTCAGGGCGGCTTTGGTAAAGCTGCCTGTTTCGGCCACTTTACTAAAATAACGAAGTGCACGAAGTTGGTCCACATTTTTCCTCAATGGTAAAATCAGCGATCAGTCAAATACTGTTACTATTGTTTAAAAGACAATAAAGTTTAGTCTTTTGGGCTATATATCTCACACTATATTATAGTAATAATAGTTTACACACTTATCTCACAGGGTAGTGGCATTCCTTGCCCTGTGCACCGTTGCATAAACAAGGAGAAAACCACCATGAGTACTTATACCGCGATCACACTTGCCCAGCGCCCGGAACCAGGTCCAATAGGCCGAGAAACCTTCAACGTGGTACAAAAAGTTGTGCCCAGCGCAGGCCCGGGTGAAATAATAGTGTCGCAAACCTATATGTCTCTTGACCCGGCAATGATTGGTTGGATGAGCGGGGATACCAAGAGTTATATTCCCCCCGTAGAGGTTGGCGCTGTGATGCGCTCCTCAGGATTGGGAGAAGTCATCGAAAGTAATCATCCCGACTTCGCCTTAGGAGATCGGGTAATGGGCATGATGGGCTGGACCGAGTATTTTGTCAGCACCGGCCAGGGCTTGAACAAGGTGCCAGCTGGCATAACGCCAGAGCAAGCTTTGTCAGTGTTTGCCTTGCCAGGTTTGACAGCGACCCAAGGTCTGTTCAATGTCGCCAAACCAAAATCAGGTGAAACTATTGTGGTCAGCGGTGCAGCCGGGTCGGTGGGCTCCATAGTGGGGCAGTTGGCCAAAGCCGATGGCTTGCACGTCATTGGTGTGGCTGGTGACGATGAGAAATGTCAGTGGATAGTGGACGAGCTTGGTTTCGATGGCGCTATTAACTATAAAACAGATGATATAGACGCTAAATTAAGCGAACTGGCACCAAAGGGAGTGGATATATTTTTTGAAAATACCGGTGGTGCTATTCAACAACATATTTTTGAGCATATGAATGCCCACGGTCGGATAGCGGTGTGTGGCATGATCTCTGATTACGCGGCCTCTACTCCCAGTGCCGGGCCAAACTGGATCCCGATCATCAAGAAACGTTTGATAATACAGGGCTTTACTATGCCTGATCATTACGCCAAGGTGCCTGATTTACTGGCTAAACTGACGCCCTACGTGATGCAAGGGAAAATCAAATACCGAGCCCATGTATTAGAGGGGATTGAATCGGCTATCGATGGCCTGAACATGTTATTGACCGGTGCCAATAAAGGTAAGTTGATGGTCAAACTTTAATTTTCTTTTCCCATTAGTATAAACAAGGGCTCATCATGGGGTGAGTCCAACGTTGAGCAATTATTTAAACCAGTCATCACGTTTTAACTTTGCGCAAAACCAGTCAACGGCTTTACCGCTTTTACTTTTTTCCCAGGCAAAATAGACCGGAATGGGTGGTCGTGGCATAGCCGTGGATTTGGCCACCAGTTTGCCGCTATGCAGATAAGGCAGTGCTAAATGCAAGGGCAAAAAGCCGACCCCCAAGCCTTGTACCTGGGCTTGCACTTTACTGTGCATGCTGCTGACTTGTATTTGTTGTTTGCTGTCAAACAGCCCACTTGAACGCTCAGGTAAGGTACGTGAGCTGTCAGCTACTACAATATAGGGATATAGACGAATGTGTTGGCTTTCAATAAGGCCCACAAATTCGGCTAATGGGTGGGCAGCACTAACGGCAAATACAAACTCTACTGTGCCCATTTGCTGGAGCTGAAACTGGCCTTTAGGTAATTCGCCTGTTAGCCCCAGGGCAATATCCGCACGTTTGCTGTGCAGTGCATCCCACCCCCCACCTAGGGCTTCTTCTATAACCTGTATCTCCATGTGTTTATCCAGCTGACAAAACTGGCCAAGAATGTCGAACAACGGGCCATCGGGTACAATGGTATCTTTGGCGATAATAAACTTAGATTGCCAACCGGATTCTAACTGTTTTACCCGCTCTTCAAGATTACTCGCTGCCAGCAGTATTTCTCTACCTTCCTGTAAAACCAGATTGCCACCCGGGGTCAACAAAGCGCGCTGTCCTTTGCGATCGAACAATGTTACCCCCAGATCGGTTTCAAGTTTTTGCACGGTATAGGTTAACGCCGAGGGGACTTTACATAACGCATCTGCTGCGGCGGCAAAACTGCCTTTAGCATCTATTGCTTCTAATACCCTAAGTGCATCTAATGTAACTGCGTGGCGCATAAAACCTCCGTTTAAAAAAATAATAAATCGCCCTGCAAACGAGTTTCAGGACGATGGTCAAAATGAGCATAAACCTAGCGCTTAAGGTAAATCAAATATTAATGCGGCGGCGTCTTTTGTACCTTCGTTACCTATGGTTAGGTTATCAAGGTGACTGATCTTAGCACCGTCACCCTGATGTAAGTGCTGTTGGTTAATACTAAGCTCACCGCTAACTTGATGCACATAGCAACTGCGAGCACTGTCAATATTAATGTTTAGGCTACTTCCCGGTGCCACAATCAATTGACTGACGGTTGCGTTCTGCTTGATCTTCAAGGTGCCATTTTTCCCCGTAGGGGTAATGACAGGGGTTAATCCCTGAGCTTGGCCAAAGTCTTTTTGTTGGTAGCCCGGTTTCCCCCCCTGGCTGTCTGGCACAATCCAAATTTGTAAAAAGGCCAGTATTTCTGTATCAGAAGCATTGTATTCACTGTGCGTGATACCTGTGCCTGCCGACATTAACTGAAATTCACCTTTGGGTAAAAGTTTGACGTTACCCGTGCTGTCCTTGTGGGCAATGACACCTTGAGTGACATAGCTAATGATTTCCATATCCCGGTGTCCGTGAGTGCCAAAACCTGCGCCTGCTTCAACTTTGTCATCATTGATCACCCGCAGTGCTGAATGACCCATGTGTTGTGGATCGTGATATGAGCCAAATGAAAATGTATGTTTGCTGTCGAGCCAGCCAAAATTGGCGCTGCCACGAGCGTTTGCTAAACGGATATCAATCACCTTATTTCTCCTGGTTAATGCGGGTATTATTTAGACAAAAATGCAGTGACCTTAGCATCTAAGGCAAACTTACCTGCACCCGAAAAGACCAGTGATAGACAAATGGCCAACAGCGCTAAGGCGAATTCGTAACCGTTATTTGCCATAAATAAACCGTTGGCAACATGCACACTAAAAATGGCGACTACCATAGTCACGGCCAGCACGGCGGCCGCTGGCCGGGTAAACAGTCCAACTAGCAGGGCTATTCCGCCAAAAAATTCAGCACTTCCTGCCAATAATGCTAACAAGTAGCCGGGCTCTAAACCGATAGAGGCCATCCACTGTCCAGTTGCCTCGAGGCCATAACCGCCAAACAAACCAAACAATTTTTGCGCTCCATGGGCAATAAAGATAATGCCAACGGGGACACGTAAAAACAGCGCTGCAAAACCACCTTGTGAAGCAAGCAGACTTTTTAATTTAATTTTTTTCATATTTATTCCTCAATATTTTTGATGTTTATCTGGAGTACATTTCGCGGTTTTTGTTGTTGAATCAAATGTAGATATTTGAGAGCGAATAGAAAAGCGGAAGATTTTGAGTTTACTGTTCAAAAATTTTGAATGAATGGGTTTTAAATGGGGATGGTACCGTGAGAGGTAAAAAGTACTGATAATTTTCAATAGAAACGAAGGCGTTTTTAAATATCGAGGTGATGGGTATTAACCACGTTACTATCAGAAAAATAGCCCAACAGTGTTGACTGTTGGGCTATGGATAAAGCGTGGCCTACTTCATTTTAGACTGGCAGAGATCATTATTCTCCGAATGATCCTGCGGCGCCGGGAAAGACAACTGGGCTCTCAAAGCCATCTTTACTCACACTGGCGACACCAAAAAAATAGTTGTCGATAACGATATTTTGCAGAGTAAATTGTGTGACATCCCCGACGTACCGGCTAAATTGCCATTGGGGAGCATCAGTGTAACGCCAATAAATTTTATAGCCTTTGAGTTGGGGGTTTTGCTGTGGATTGGCTTCGGCCCAAGATAGGGTAGTACTGGGTTGAACGGCACCCGCTATAGTCACTTTTGCAGGTGGATTGGGCGCCCAGGCCATGCCCGCAAGCGATACGGCATTGAGTGCGGTAAGTTTAGCCGCATAAGCAAAATTAATACCTGCTAGGGTATCCCCATATTCGATACCATTTTCACTGCGTATATCCTGGTGCTGACGATTGTAGTTCTCGTTAGTTTCCATGATACGCACACCGGGGTAGCCCAAATCGTTAAACGGTTTATGGTGTCCGCCCCGGCCAAACCTGTCCAGACGATAAATCACCATGGTATCCAGGTTGTCAATGTAGCGATCCGCCATCCAGTCTATGTACCTGGCGAGGTTACGACTGGGTGAGTCGACTTCTCCTCCAGTGTAGCGACGGGTCTTAGCTTCTTCAGGTGTTTCAGTGTGCCGAGTGCCTTCGGCAAATATACGGGCGGTAGTATTGTTGATCACACCGTTTACACCTTCGATATTGCCTATCATATCGTTGTTGAGTACCGCTTTGATGCGCCACCCCTGCTGCTGCGCCGTTTTGGCCAGTATTTTGCCGCCAAACAAGCCTTGCTCTTCACCGGCAAGAGCCGCATAAACTATACTGCCTGGGAATTTATATTGGCTTAATACTCTGGCAGCTTCCAGAGTACCTGCAACGCCGGAGGCATTGTCATTGGCGCCGGGAGAGATTGACGTCGCATTCATGACATCTGACACCCGTGAATCTATATCACCGGACATCAACACGTAGCGATTTGGGTCACTTACACCCCGTTGTATGGCAATAACGCTCACTACTTCAGTGGCGTCAGGAATGCGTTTTTCACCGCTAATGGTTTCTGTTTGGTAAAAAACCTCCAGGCAATTTCCACATTGTTTGGATATTTTTGCAAATTCATTTTTTATCCACCGTCTGGCAGCGCCAATTCCTTGGGTATCTGATTGAGTTTCAGACAACGTATGGCGGGTACCAAAGCTGACAAGTTTACGTATATCCCGTTCTATATTTTGCTCTGAGATCCGGGATGCAATGTCGTGCAGTTTTTGTTGGTCAACATAAGTGGGAGCAGATTGTGCCTTGGCCACACCCCAAAAAGAAAAAATAACCGTGCTCAGTACAATTATGGGTACAGTGGAAAAACCCTTTTTCATATAAATGCCTTATATTGTCAAATAGTTATCAGCATGGATATTAGCGTGTTTAAGGTCAGTGTGCCTATTAAACCTCAGTTTGCAGTACCCATACTCGTTTTGCATACCGAATTTTATTATGCAGGCCGTCATTTATATAAGGTGATACATAAATTAGAGTACCAGCAAATATGACATATTTAGGCTGATTTTGCGCTATGTGCAGCTATCAATGCGCTAAAAGCCGATATTACAAAGTGCCTGATGCATATGGGTAATTTTTTTGACCAATGCAGGGTAGGGAATAACCAAGCATAACAATGATGGATTGCATTTGGGTATCATTTTACTGATCCACGTCACTTTTGACTATGAACTCCACTTCACTCATGCAAAAATACTATCCCGTTAATAAAACGGTAGTGTTATCTCCTTTTTAAACTTCATTAATAGTTGTTCATCTTTTTAAGTACAGTGCCGATATAACTGACTTTTACATGAAATGATTAAATTTTAGTTAGAGATAATAGTTTGGCAGTGAATGAGGAGTGAGGGATATTTATACCCTGTATGTCGTAACACATAATTCAAAAAACAATCATGTTTTAGGTACGTTTTTGCTGTCAATTTGCTTGTTTTTGTTCACTTCAATAAATACCTATGCCGCTCCGGAAATACCTGAGCCGATATTTACTCGCCTATCAACTGCACAGGGTCTGGCTCAGGATACGGTTAATTCAGTGCTTCTCGACCAGGATGGTTTTTTGTGGTTAGCAACGGAAGTGGGTTTAAATCGTTACGACGGTTATCAGGTATTAACCTTTCCCGGTTCTGACAATCAGTTAGTTGATCAACCTATTAGTTATTTGTTTCAGGATGTCACAGGTTTATTATGGATCAGCACCTTTAACGCAGGGGTGTATAAACTTGATTTGCAGACCGGCCATACCGAACGCGTGATAGCGATCCCCTCACTTAATCATTCTAAGTGGTTACAGTATGCCAGCTCTATTCGTCAGGATAGTAGCGGTGCCTTGTGGTTAGCAATGGATCAAAGTGTTGTACGTTATTCAACTCAAACCGGTCAATCCACCCAAGTTTATACTCTTGGTACTGAGGCACTTGCTAAAGGGGTAGAAATCCGCTGGGTATGGGCAGAGGATGATATCGTCATTATCGCCACCTCCGCGGGTTTGTTGGGTATGGATTTAGCCACCAATAAAGTTGTTAAAATTGATTACTTACAGGAATATGCAGTTCAAGAAGACCGTTTAAACGCAAAAACACTCTATTTAGATAAGCAAAATACGTTTTGGGTCGGTACGGTGAAAGGTTTGTATAGTCTGCCTTTTCTAGCGCTAAAATCTTACATTCAGGGAAAAGGGCCTCTACCGAGTTCCAAGGTCAGAGTAGAACTACGTAATATTTGGCGTATTTTGCCTTTTTCTGATCAGCATTTATATCTGGCCACCGATCGGGGGCTGTTTAGTTATCAATCAGTCGAAAATGAGTTGACTCATCTATTTCGGCCAACTGATAGCCAAGATTCCTTATCCCACGATGGGATTTACGATTTGGTGTTTGATGCCAATAGTAACTTGTGGTTGGGCACACATTCCGATGGAGCCCTCTATTGGTCAGCCAATTCTACGTTATTTCAAAATGTATATAACAGGCGGGGAGGGCGAGAACATAAAATCCTTAGTCACAATAATGTGTGGAGTTTATACCAACAAAATAAAGACACATTATGGGTGGGCACAGATAATGGCCTAAATGCATACAATTTAACTAACGGTTCAAGTAACAGTTACCTGGTGTCACCGGACAACAAAGCACAAAACTCATCAGCCACAATAGATGAAATATTACCCGCAGATAATAAACAATTGTGGTTAGTAAACGGTAAAGGTTTGTCCCGCTTCGACACGCTTCAAGGTGTTAGTATTCCTCTTAGGGTAAAAAATGAAAACGACAGAAAAATACTCAGCCAATATCTGTGGGGAGCCGAAGTGGCTGCCAATGGCGATCTATGGTTTATCACCGATGGTGGATTTTACCGTTATTCCTGGAATGCCCAGATAGTCACTAAAATCGAGCCACTTAGCGGCGCTTTACCTGCTGCTCAGGCGCAGAAGTTTATGGGGCATTTACCGAGTCAACCACAGCAAAAAATGATAAGTGTAATAGGTGGTTTATATCAATGGAACACCCAAAGTAAAACGGTAAAGGTCATACATCAGCTCACCGATGAACAGCACCATAATATTGTTTCACCTGATAGTTGGGTTATCGATAATCATAATATTATGTGGATCAGCTATCCTGGTTTTGGCTTGGTTGGCCTAGATGCAAAAACGTTTGAACAGAAGTTCTTGTATAATAAAGAGAACCTCTTGCCATCTAATAGCATCTACAGTTTACAAAAAGACAAGCAAGGCAATATATGGATCAGCTCCCATAATGGACTGTTAGAATTTGATCCTGACACTCATGCATTACAGCGTTTTAGTTATGCTCAGGGGGTAGTTAGTGAAGAATTTAACCAAGGCGCGCAACAAATATTACAGGATGGACGATTGGCCTACGGTTCCCCTAAAGGCTTTACCCTGTTTTCTCCCATAGAAGTGCTGCGCAAACAGGTGCCCAGTCAGGTGCCAAAGATCACCGATATTATCCTGTCTACGACTCATTTGAGTATGCCACCTGAGGATTTGGCTGGTAAGCAGATAACCCTGGAATACGATGATTTAGGACTCAGCATATTTTTTTCCACCCTTGCTTATGAGGATCAGTCTAGCACCCAATATCATTATCTATTAACGGGTGCGACAAACATCGATTATCCAGTCACCCACCATGCCAATGTGAGCTTTCCCAAACTGTCACCTGGACATTATCAGTTTCAGGTCAGTGCAATTGATCCCGCGATGGGTGGTGAAAGCAAAGCGGCCAGTATCGATATCATTGTACGCTATGCTCCCTGGTCTTCACCCTTGGCGTACAGTCTGTATGGGCTAACATTTATGATATTGATTTTTTTGCTGTGGCGTAGTCGTCAAGCTGAAGAATTGCGTTTACGTATGGCACACAAAGAAGTCGTCACCAGTAAAGAGCGCTTGTCACTTGCCCTCAATGCCAGTAACAGCCATGTATGGGAATGGGAGGCAAGTAGCAACTTAATCTTTTCGGCACGTATCAGCACAGAACTTGAATATACAGAATTACCGGACACCATTAACATGGAGCAGCATATTGCCCTGATCCATAGGCAGGACAGAGGGTTTTATGAAGCTAGCTGGCAACGGTTTTTAGACAATCGTGACATCTTGTTAGACGTTACCTACAGAATGCGCGCCAAAAATAATAATTGGTTGTGGTTTCGCGACGTGGGTAGTTTTGTTGACCATGCCAGTAATAAACTGACGGTGTCGGGTACTTATACTAATGTTACTGAGACGATTGCTGAGCGCGAAGAATTACGTCTGCTTGGTGAAGCATACAAACACGCTAGGGATTGGGTGCTAGTGTGTAACAAGCAACTTATGCCTCTTGCTGCCAACGAGGCATTTTGTAGTGCCTTCGGTATAATTGATGAGACCAATTTACGCACTCAACTAAGTGAGTTGTATCAAGAACAACCCAAAAACTGTTTAAAATTTTGGGATCGGCTATCTACCCTAAAGGCCAGCGAGGATTGGCGTGGTGAAGATAAGATAATGCTTAAAAACCAGCAGATTAGCGAAGTATTAGTGTATATAAAGGCCATCGCTAGCTTACATGATGCAAACAAGATTGACTCTTATCTGGTCATCCTCTCTGATATCAGTGTGCAAAAAAAGATGGAAAAAGAATTAGTCAAATTGGCAAATTTTGATAACTTGACCGGATTGCCTAATCGTACTTTACTGTTAGACCGCATTAATCATGCTATTGATCACGCGGTGCGCAATCATTCTACTATTGCGTTGTTTTTTATCGATTTAGATAAATTCAAACAAGTGAACGACAGTTTAGGCCACAAGGCTGGTGATACTTTATTGCAGGCAATTTCCTCTCGTTTGTTAAATTTGCTCAGAAAAGACGATACGGTCGCCCGCCTGGGAGGGGATGAGTTTGTCGTGATGGTTGAATGCGTGCAAGATGTGGATAAACTTTGCATCTTGGCCAATGAAATAATCCGCGTTATTGATACGCCAGTACAATTAGATAATCAGTCTGTTGGGGTGTCTTCAAGCATAGGCATCGCATTGTTTCCCTACGATGCGGCAAGCTCCCAAGAATTACTGGAAAATGCCGATGTCGCCATGTACCACGCCAAAGAGCAGGGGCGGAGCAATTTTCAGTATTTCACCACCAGCATGAATATATTGGCACAAAAACGCCTGGCCCTTGAAAGTGATTTAAAAGAAGCTCACCAAACCCATCAACTGTGTAATCACTATCAACCTATTGTCAGTATTGGCGGCGCAAAAGTGGTAGGTTTTGAGTTGCTTATGCGCTGGTTTACCCCTTCGGGAAAGGTTTCGCCAGCAAGATTTATTCCTGTTGCCGAAGAACTTGGCCTGATTGAAAAAATGACTCAGGATGCGATGTTACGGGCACTGCCTATGTTAAAACGTTGGCAGAAAATAGGTTTTAATGGTTATCTCTCCATAAATCTTTCTGCCAGGCATTTTGAACAACACAGTTCTATCGATAACATCATCGCGTTACTGGCAGAAAATAACCTACCGGTAAGGTCGATCTGCTTTGAAATCACCGAGAGCGCCTTGATGAAAGATCACCAAAAAGCACTGACGTATATGCAGGACTTACAAAGTCGCGGCTTTGTGATTGCTTTGGATGACTTTGGCACAGGTTACTCTTCGTTAAAATATTTAAAAGAATTTCCTATTCAACTGATCAAGGTAGACAAGAGTTTTGTTGATGGTATCGGTATCAATAAAAGTAACGAGGCGCTTATTGTTACCACCTTACGCATGGCAGAAAGTTTACAGATGAATTGTGTCGCTGAGGGAATTGAAACCGCTGAACAAATAACCTTCTTTAAACACCACGGCTGTGATTTGTTACAAGGGTATTATTTTTCTAGACCGGTAGCGCAGGACGACACCTATGCCTTACTGGAAAAGACCTGGGATATCTGATGAACCAGAGTCCCAGACTTGCTATTACATGGATAAAAAAATTATTGTAGCGCCTGATAGCGCCTGATCACTCGCGCCTGAAGCTCAGGGGCGACGAAATTCAATTTTACCTCACGCTCCAGGATAATACGACCCTGCACGGTGGACCCTATATCTATAGTTAATTGTGGAATGTTTTGCTCCCCAGCCCAGTTCCAGGCATCCTTATTCTGGGTGTGAAACACAATATCCCCGGTCACTTGTGTATGATTTGACAAAGACACAATGCCACTTCGGGTTTCTATATTACCGCCCACTGTCACATCATCCAGTGTGATATCACCATTAATGGTCTCAATATCCCGTGAAACCAAAGAATCACTCTTAATATTTACACTACCATTGACCGTGCGTATATCCTGACTGACTCGCAAGTTATGTCCTGCTTTTATATGGCCGTTCACGGTATGTATTGAATACACAGAGACAAAGTCGCCTACTAAAATGGTGCCGTTAACCGATTCAATTCGTTGCGCTTGAACATGATCACCCAGTTCCACACCGCCATTCACTGATGATACGTCTTTTACTGTTTTTCCCTCAGATACCTCAAGCGGGCCAAAAATACTGCTAACATTACCTTCTTGCTCGGCTCCGCCTACCTTGATAACACAGCCGGAACTACCAATAATACACAGGCTTAAAAAGGTTAAAAGGGTGAATTTATTTGACATGTAGACCTCTGATGTATTTTTGTTATTTAAGTAGCTCAATTAAATAGCTAGTAGCAGTAGTTATGCCATTTATTTAACATCATGAATTTATTGATTTTATTTTTAATTTATAGATTTCAAACAAAATTTTTATAGTTAAAGTTGGGGAATGTATCAAAATGTGGTCAAACTCATCAACTGGGCAGCAAGGGGGGTCGTATAAGGGATCGCTAATAACGACAAGTCCCTCAATGGTTTTCAATACCCAATTAAGTTTTGCTTTTATGCCTACATAATCATTATGGCAAAAGCTGTTATGAGCAGTTTTATTACGGCATACTCACTCAATGATTATTTAGTGTATTTATGTAAATAGAGTAATGGGCATGTTATCTACAGAGCAAAAACAACATTATACAAAACATGGTTATCTGGTATGTGATCAACTTTTTAGCGAGATACAGATGCAGGCCTTACAGGCCGAAGCGAGTAAAATAGTCGAGTCATTCGATCCCCAATCGAGTCGAGCAATCTTCACAACCCAGGATCAAAGCATGACCCGTGATGACTACTTTTTAACTTCAGGGGATAAAGTTCGCTGTTTCTTTGAAGAAGACGCTTTTGATGACAACGGCCAACTCAAGCAAGCTAAATCACTGAGTATTAATAAAATAGGCCATGCCTTACATAGTTTAAATCCGCTATTTAAGGCTTTTAGTCATGATCCGCGTATCGCTGCTATTGCTCGTGATTTAGGCGTAAAGGAGCCGCAAATTCGTCAATCCATGTATATTTTTAAACAACCAAAAATCGGTGGTGTGATCCGTTGGCATCAGGATGCAAGTTATTTTTACAGTCAGCCTTTGTCGGTGATCACCTACTGGTTGGCCGTGGAAGATGCCACATTGCATAACGGCTGCCTACAGGTTAAGGCAGATGGTAGCGCCACGGCATTACGTGAACAGTTTATTCGTTATACCGATAATCAAACTGAACTAAAAGTGTTAGATACGACCCCTTGGCCAAAAGATGAAGAGGCCAGGCCGTTAGAAGTCAAGCGCGGTACCTTAGTAGTATTTGATGGTTTGTTACCCCACTTCAGTGCGCCCAATCGCTCAGATAAATCACGTCATGCTTTTACCTTACATATTACCTGTGGCACCAGTAAATACGCCAAGGAAAATTGGTTACAAGCCCAGCCCATTGATGTGTAATACTGACATTAAGTGGTTTAATTGGGGGCATTTAAAAGCGATACAAGATTTTTATTAAGTGATAACCAAACTGGGTTTTGTATTCAATGACCCATGAACCACCAAGGTAGCTTTTTTATTTTTTAGCCGCGATACAAGATTTTTATTAAGTGATAACCAAACTGGGTTTGTATTGAATAGCACCATGAACCACCAGGGTACCTCTGTTGATTTTTTAGCCGCGATACAAGGTTTTTATTAAGTGATAACCAAACTGGGTTTGTATTGAATAGCACCATGAACCACCAGGGTATCTTCCTTGATTTTTTAGCCGCGATACAAGGTTTTTATTAAGTGATAACCAAACTGGGTTTTGTATTGAATGACACCATGAACCACCAAGGTGGCTTTTTTATTTTTTAGCCGCGGTACAAGGTTTTTATTAAGTGGTAACCAAACTGGGTTTTGTATTGAATGACACCATGAACCACCAAGGTGGCTTTTTTATTTTTTAGCCGCGGTACAAGGTTTTTATTAAGTGGTAACCAAACTGGGTTTTTATCGGACCATGAACTACCAAGGTCTCTTTTTTAAACACCACGTTATCGAAGGCTTTGACCATAGCGCCGGGTTGAAATTCGCCTAAATCACCGCCTTTTTTACCTGAGGGGC
>Ga0307489_10000028_pt1 | contig 72774 bp, 71 predicted proteins | sample SB12metaG_FD_202247 | JGI IMG/M metagenome (GOLD analysis project Ga0307489, IMG submission 202247) | Sea-ice brine microbial communities from Beaufort Sea near Barrow, Alaska, United States - SB 1.2 | ecosystem: Environmental > Aquatic > Marine > Coastal | place: USA: Alaska | collected... | reverse complement strand
TGGGTGTCTAGATAATTTCCGGGTGTCTAGATAATTTCCCATTTCTAGATAATTTCCCTCGGGCTACTCTACTGATCATATTAGCCAAGACCCCGCTCATATAGATAGAGGTCTTGAAACGGAGGACTTAAGCTTTTTTCTTAAAACGACGTGATGCTAAACCCAACAAGCTTAGTGCGAAGATGGCAAGGGTAGAGGGTTCTGGTACGGCTGCCGTGGCGGCAATGCCGCTCGGTGATATGTCGCCATAATAAAACCATGCCCCGTACTTGACGTACCTGTAGTCCTTTCCTATATCTACTCCGGTCGTAATCAAGTCCGCTGAACATGCCACATCTTCACATTGATCGACGTATCGGCTAATCGTACCTTGAGTGTTATCTAAGTCATATAGACTACTTGTGAGGGCGAAGAGTTGAGAATAACCATAATATGTTGCGTTCCTATCGGTGTAACCGAAGTCCGTTACCAATTTTTGTATCTCGGAATTATTTTTATCTGAGAAATTTATGCCTTGGCTCCCAAGGGCAATTTCTTCGCTGATTAGATAATTGAACATCCCATTCATATCGGCGGTCGATGCCCAGTGCCATCCCGTCATATTGTTATTATTAAGGGTGCTACCATTGGCACAAATACCGGAGGGGCATACCTGATTTAACTCGTTCCAGGTGAAATTAGTAAAAAGTTTTGGCTGGGCCCAGTATATACCGTCAATTTCTTTCATATTACCGGTTGGTCCCGTAGTGGGAGTAATAGGAATGGCACTAATCGACAGCGAGAGTAATGATAGCGAAGCTGCACTGGCTATTTTTGTACTTAAAAACTTAAATTTCATTTGATATTCCTTCTAATACCTTCACTACAAATTTTGCAAGGTAATGGCTAGATGATACGTCATCAATACGGGCAAAAATAAAGCACATTCCATGCCAACAACATAATTGTAATTTATATCAATGGATTGTGTTTTTATAAAAATCCGGATTTTTTAATGTGTAAAATATCATGACACTTATAACCTCTATGACCATTGAAATAGTGACAGCCAATTACTGTCCATCAGCGTAATTGGCCAGGTACTTCTGGATAGAATAGATGCTTCGGCACCCGGTCGTGCCATATGCTTACATGCTCCACCCATAACGCTACAAAGCTTTATGCCCGTGGGCTGCCGGTCTATCGTCCCATAAGGGCATGCCCGCTTGCGATCTACACCGGCAATGTCTATTTATTCCCCATCAGTTTCAACTACAGGGCCTTAAATGCTCGGCTGGCACTTTAGATACAATATTTTAAATAATTTTACCAGTATATGAATGTGTAAAAAAACCTGACACTACACAGCACGCACCTTGGATTGGCCTGAACAATGGGAAACGGCTATGTATCTTACCCACACTCCCTATCTACGCCTTAGCGCCTCTGCGAGGGAGATAGGTCAAACCTGCATGGTGCACAACATAAAGTGAGCATGGGTAGCAAAATAGGTATGCACCTTGCTAAATAAGCATTAATGACCCGTTCAATGATCGGTCTGTGGGAGTGCTATTAAAATGCTAAAGAATCATCTTGACCTGATTGATCGCTTTGATGACAGTCACTAACTTACGCTGAACGTCTCAGGGCGTGAACCGGTCGTTCAGGTTAAGCAAGCCGTAATTGGGGTTTGCGCAGAATGAGCGTTTGAATATCAATAATTACGTATGACCGCTTTGCCCTAACAAGACCTAAATGACAAAATAAGGGAGCCACTACATGTAGTGTCTGGTGGAACTAAATGGATAGCCCTTATGAATACACAGAATAGCTGTGACTGAACAATGTGGGTAATCAGGAAATCTATTGAACACTGAAAACAATTATCACCAGTTAATCTAATATGTAAAAATTTTTTAATCCTTTTTGTTAACGCTACAGGGGTATCTACTCACCTTAGTGACAGGCCGGTCAAGTTCACTTATGAGTGTTCACCTTTCACTCACACGCCAAATCACATTGCCCACGTCATCGGCCACCAATAAATCGCCAGTTTGGCTGAAAATCACCCCAACTGGGCGTCCCTGAGCCTGACCTTTATCATTAACAAATCCCCTTAAAACGTCTTGTGGCAACCCTGCAGGAACACCGTCTTTAAAAGAACAAAGACCACTTTAAAACCGTTTTTTGGTTTGCGATTCCACAAGCCGTGCTGGCCCACGTAAATACCTGTCGTTAATCGGCCCAGATTGTGTTTTTTATCGCTATACAATAGTCCTAAGGAAGCTGTATGGGCGCCCAGGGCATAATCGGGCTAATAGCTTGCTGAACTGACTGTGGATTATTTTGCTCGCTCCGTGTCTACAGATTCGGGCCAAAATAGCTGTACGGCCAACCGTAAAAGGCATTCTCCTACACAGATGTCATATAATCAGGTACCAGGTTGTCGCTTAGTTCATCTCGTTCATTCACTGCAGCCCAAAGGGTATTGCCCACCCAGGGCACACCTACTGGATTGCGCAGTCCAGATGCAAATATTATTATTACACCCCTGGCGATATTTACAGCCAAAATTGCTGCCCGCTGGCGCTCCACGTCGAAGCCATTTTCCGCTATGTTGCTATTCGAGCCCAAGGCCACATAAAGTGTGCGTCCGTCCTGACTGGCCAGCAGGTTTTTTGTCCAGTGATGGTTGATTTTCCCGGCAGGTAAGGATACGCCCGGCGGCGCTGATATTAGTCTGATCTGGCTTATAGGCATAAGCTACGATGGCATCTGTATTGGCGACCAACGCCATACCAAAAGGAGAATGCAGATTTTGCAAAAATACTTTTGAATATCGGCCACGCCGTTATGATTTGTATCTCGTAAAAGGGAGATGCGATCAGCACTTTTTACTCTGGCTTCGGCTCCGGCAGCAGCCATCACCTTGCCTTGCACCCAGGAAACGAACCCGCCGCTTTCGTCATTTTTATTACTTTGGGCCATCAAAATATCACCATTTGGCAGTCGATAAAGCCAGCGTGGATGATCCAGACCCGCCGCAAATTTATTCACCACTAAATCTGCAATTTGGCATCCCATCATCTTGACAACCTATAGCTTTGGCATTATTGATTGTTGGTATTAATGACGTTAGCGGTTCGACGAGAGCCGAATTTTATCCATAGGAAATAGTGGCAACTGAGTCCTCAGTTTGGTTAAGCGCCTTATCGGTTTGACACGCTGTGAGTAAAGTCAAACACAGTAAAGCGGCGGCTATTTTTGTGGATATCTGGTAGGTAAATACTCGATAGGTTTAAAGGGTATCGCGGCCATAATTGGCTCCTTGGGTAAGACCCAGTTGCTTAAGCATGTACTTAATGAGGAATTAAATCTTTTTATAAATCATGGCATATAGTTACATTAACATTAGTTTACTTTCAGCCAAGATAAACGTGCATAAAAACGTGTCGCTGCCAAGAACGACCTGACTCAAAGTAGAGTGAAAATTCACCCAGACATTAGATTTTTTCGACGTAATTGTGCACGTAACGTCTGTGGTCAGGGACCGCCAACGGATTAACCAGATAATGTCAGGACCGTATTTGCCACACCAGGTCTTGGTAATACCTATGATAAAAATGTATTAACCTCTAGAAGTTGGAGCCATTATGACTTTCCTGCAATTTACGACCGCGCTTACCCCGATTTTAGCGGTTTTTGTCTTGCTCGTTGTGTTGAGAATGCCGGCAACCAAAGCCATGCCCCTTAGTTTTATTGCAACGACAGTCAGCGCTTTTTTTATATGGCAGATGCCTTTAATCCAAATAATCGCTTCTGTGCTTGAAGGTTGGGTCATTGGGTTGACCATAGTTTGGATCGTATTTGGTGCTATTTTATTGCTAAACACGCTGCAGTTTAGCGGTGCTATTGCGGTGCTTAGGGCTGGTTTTACTCACATCACGGCCGATAGGCGTATTCAGGTTGTTATTATTGGCTGGCTTTTTGTGTCTTTTCTGGAAGGCGCTGCCGGTTTTGGGACGCCTGCGGCAATTGTTGCGCCGTTGTTAGTTGCCCTTGGGTTCCCGGCATTGGCGGCGGTTGTTCTGACGTTAATTGCAGACAGCTCCGCAGTTTCATTTGGTGCTGTTGGTACGCCCGTAACCGTTGGCATGGCTCAAGGTGTCAAAGGTATCTCTGAAGAATCGTTGCAGGCGATTTCAGTACAAGCGAGTGGGCTGGACATATTGATTGCATCCTTTTTACCCTTGCTGATGGTTCTGATATTGACGCGCTTTTTTGGACCGAACAAGTCTTTCACCGAGGGATGGGCCGTCTGGCCTTTTGCACTTTTTGGTGGGTTGTCATTTACTGTGCCCGCCTGGTTGGTTGCAACGTTCCTGGGTCCTGAATTTCCGTCTATTTTTGGCGCGTTAGTGGGTTTGTTGCTGACAACTTTGGCTGCAAAAAAAGGTTTTTTGATGCCAAAAAAAATTTGGGGATTTAATAACGAAGATAAAATAGCCCCATCAGCTTTATTCGAACAGCAGGTGATGTCAATGGGGTTAGCATGGACACCTTATTTGTTAGTCGTCTTATTGTTGGTACTGACACGTCTGGATTTTTTACCTCTGAAAGCTTGGCTGATGTCTACCGCTTTTTCCTGGAATAGTATCTTGGGTACTGAGGTTAATGTGACAGCCCATACCTTATATTTACCTGGCAGTATTTTTGTATTGATCTCGTTAATGACAATTTTTTTGCATAAAAATGACGTTAAGAACGTTAAGTCAGTCTGGGTTAATTCTATTAAGTCACTGGGCCCTACTGCCATTGCTTTGGCGGCTTGCGTTCCTATGGTGCGTATTTTTTTGAACTCCCAGGAAAATACTGCTGCGCTTGGCAGTATGCCAATTGAATTAGCCACCCTGGCAGCGGATACTTTCTCAACCTCGTGGCCGTTTTTTGCCCCGCTAGTGGGGGTTTTAGGCTCTTTTATCGCAGGCAGTGCCACGTTTTCAAATATGATGTTTGCCGGGTTACAACAATCTATAGCAGTGGAATTGGGACTCAATGAACGGGTCATGTTGGCGTTACAGATGATAGGGGCTAATGCTGGAAATATGATTTGTGTCGTAAATGTTGTTGCAGCGGCTTCAGTCGTTAACCTAGTCGGTAAAGAAGGGCAAATCATTCGATTTACCCTGGTACCTATGCTTTTTTATAGCCTGGGAGCGGGGCTGATCGCATGGATATTTTTGGCATAGTATTAACAGCATAAAAACCAAGGGTTTAAATCAACAAAATGGCGACAACCGTCGGGCATTTTTATTGAACGAACTTAGCTAGCCAAATGATAAATCACCCTAATTCAAAACAGGCATATGCTGTAAAATCCTTGGAGTTGAAATTTTTTAAGCTGGTAAAATTTATCTGGGACTTGCTTTATCTCTATACGTACAAAAACGGGCTTAATCGATTATCTGAGCAAGTGGAGATGCCTCCTGTTTGTGTTTTTTTGACCAGAAATTAATAAATCATTAATATATTTATAAAAATTATCGCTGGTAAGGTGCTTCCTACAACATAAGCATGTCTGGCAAGTGAAAACCTTCCCTTATTGTGCTTCCTGAACTTATTGCAGCACCGAATGCCAAGTTACTGACATAATTAAATTAATGAGCCAAAATAGGCTTGAAAGCTGAATTAACACTCGCTTTTTATGTATCATGTCGGGTAACACATTTTTCATTATATCGGAGGCTGAATTTTGCTATCTAGGTTACCAAGGTGGGTAGAGTATGGTGCCTTTATTCTTGCGTTTGTTGCCGGTTGTGTCAATGCGGTTGGCCTGTTGGGATTTGAACATCAGTCGGTATCCCACCTTTCTGGCACCGCGACTCTGCTGGGTTCTCATCTTCTGGACTCCTCAATGGCCAGTGCCGGTCATTTGGCGGGGATATTGCTTTCATTCTTTATCGGTGCCGCCTTATCGGGCTTTCTGGTGCATGGCAATACATTGAAACTGGGTCGCCACTATGACACCGCATTAATGGTGGAGGCGGTATTTATATTTTTAGCGTTCTATTTATTATCCAAGGGGTCATCTTACGGTCAATATAGCGCCTCAGCAGCATGTGGTATTCAAAACGCTCTGGCGACCGCGTACAGTGGGGCAGTCGTACGTACGACTCACCTTACCGGAATATTTACTGATGTGGGCATTATGTTTGGCAGCGTATTAAGAGGTAAGAGCTTTGATAAAAGAAAAGCCATCCTTTTCATGCTGATTATCAGCGGATTTATACTAGGGGGAACGTTTGGAGCCTACACTTTCAGTCTTTATAAGTTTAAAGCGTTGTTAGTGCCCGGTTGTATTTGTGTGATATTGGCCGTTATTTATCGCGTACATTGCAAACGATACAGCTAACGGGCACCGTCCCTGTAAATAATGAACAAGGCGCCTGGTAAGCTAGCGAAAATCAGCTCACCAGGGTTTTACGCTATTATATTTACCCTGTCTTCTAAGGTCACCGTTTTGGCATCTACCCGGTCAATGATTTTGATAATGGTGGTTTGTACTGTTTCATCCAGGCGAATATCACTGATGCTGTTAAAGGTTTCTAGCATAGGTTCGGCATTTTCCTGTTCGACAAAACCCACTTCTACTTTTGTGGCAAGTTGCGCACCGGGGCCGAAGTAGCGAATGCTGATCAGCGGGTAACCTTGAAATCCGCGATTAACCCGTTTAGCAATGCGTTTTTGTGACTTGTCTAAATTCATATTTTTTTCACTTGTGACAGGGCTTATCCCAATAGTGGTTAATCATTTCACAGTCTAGAATAACTATCTATACTCAAGTTACTGCAAAATCATATCGGAGAACGACTGGGATGCTGAGGATCTATCGTCTATTTTTCTAGCCAGGACAACACAGAAGCGGGGTGCCGCAGACGTTCCCGTTGAAAAGTACTGTTGTTATGCAGCAGGAGCACAGTGGATTATATACCCACTATCAAAGACACTACACAGCCTCATAGTGTCCTGTGATTGATAAGGTTTCCCGGAATCTCACGCAATTACTTTTTTTACTACTTCCCAGAACAAAGTAAGGCGTGATTCATGTCTTCAATAATACCAACACTACCTCTAATAGAGCAGATTAATTCGGCTCAATAAATAATTAAAATAGATCTTTTAGAGAGTTAATAACGTATCCAAAAAAATACCTAATCCGCTTAAAAATAATTCGTAATGTACTCATATCCACTATACCATTATCGCAGTTGGTGAACTAAAGTGTAGAGTAGATCTAATATTTACATTAAATAAGGTACACGTAAAAAAAAAAGAGACGGTCTTAGAAGAATCGTTAGATTTTAGTGAAGTTGTATAAGTTAAATGTTTCTATTTTTCAAGTGGTATTGATTGGCTTGAAAGCAGCCTAATCGAGTTAATGTGTAAAAATTTAACAAAAGGAATTGTGATGAATCTTCATAATGTAAATGTAAATGAAAATGCAGTCAAATCTTCGGTTTATAAGCATACCAAACAACGTCGTACCTTTATAAAAAGGGTGACAGCTGTTGGTATAATTGCTTCCATTCCCGGTCGTTCAGCCTGGGCTGCTATGTCAGGGTCAATAGTGGCGTCAGGCCATGGTTCAGATTTCAATCAAGGTAATACAACAATTCTGCTTGATGCATGTCAAGTAGCCGCAGTGGTTACGGGGAAATACCATGACCATTTTGGTAATAATCAACCAATTAATGGTAACGGTAATCCTAATGCTAAAGATTTATTGGAAGGTAACGATCCGGATCCGAATGATGTAAATGCTGCTATGTTAATCATGTTGTATAACGGCATTAACCATGGTTCTTCAGGAATTTATTACCCGGTATTATCTCAATATAATAACAATTCTGCAGAGTTTGCTGATTACTTATATGCCAACGCTACTTCTGATCCAAGTGGTGTTGCTAACTTGCTTTGGGATACTATCAGTAAATACAGTTCATCCGGCCGTAGCACAACTTGTCCACAACCATAATAAGCAATGAGTGTTGAATAAATATTTACATAAAGGGGGGGGGGCACTCCTTTTTAGATAAATCGGGTTGTGTATTATTAGATTTACGCTCAGAGGAAACAATCAGTGTTTTTTTACCTGCAGCTGAAATAGTTAAATATTATAAGGTGATGAAATTATAGATGAATTTAATAAATCCAGTAGCGCAATCACTTTGCTTTTCAGTAAAAATATTTTCATGCCGATTGAGTGTAAAAGATACTGATGACGGGTAAATATTTTATAGATTTACATCCTTTTTCTTTTTCAGTTAATACTGCACTTCCCTACGTTATCAAGAATCTATCGACTATTTACGGTAGTCGATTTAAAATCCTAGGTACTGAAGTCGCTGACTATGACCTGGCAGTAAACAAATCATCTGGGATACGGTCATTTATAAAGCCTCAGGCACGCTTTTTTTGTGATCAACAAGAGCCCTTTAAACCACTTGGTTTGCAAAAGGCCTATGCGTTTTTAGAGTGGGGGATGAATTGGACCGTTGCTGGCAATGAAATGCAGCATGTCATTATTCATTCTGCTGTGTTGGCTAAAGGGAATAAAGCTGTTTTATTCCCTGCTCCTCCTGGTTCGGGTAAAAGTACCCTGACTGCCTATTTGGCCCACAATGGCTGGCGCCTATTGTCCGATGAAATGGCGCTCATTATCCCCAATACTAAAACAGTGGTACCTTTTGTACGCCCCATTTGCCTTAAAAATCAATCAATTGATATTGCTAAGAACCTATTTCCTGATGGTAAATTTTCGGATATTGCAAAAGATACTCATAAAGGAGATGTGATCCATCTTTCACCACCCGAATCGAGCTGGCAAAATCAAACAAACACAGCAGAGCTAGTGGGCGTAGTTTTCCCTAATTACCGTGCCAATCAAGATTTACAAATCTATCAATTAGACAAAACTCAGGCCTTTATGCAACTCGTAGAAAATGCATTTAATTACAGTGTTTTAAGAGAAACTGCTTTTAGTACGTTGAGCAAAGTCATTGAAGGAGTACAAACCTTTGAAATATTTCATAATGATTTAGCGCAAGTGGCAGCATTCTTAGAGCAGGAAATTATTGATTATGCGTAACTTATCTGCAAATGAGGTATGCCAGACATTTATTACACCTGGCTCTACACGGGTGTTTACACTGCAACAATGGCAGCAACTGCTGCTGATTTTACGTAATCAACAGTTATTGGCTTGTTATTCATTAAGGTTTAAACAAACTGATTGTTTTGAACAAATTCCAACTCAAATTCAACGGCATTTTTTAAATGCTGATGTGCTGGCAGAAAACCATAAAAATCAAGTGTTGTTTGAAGCTTCTGAGCTACAGAATGAATTAGTGGGTAAACATCAATATTTAATCTTTCTCAAAGGGGCAGGTTATACACTCTCAGGCGCACAAGTAGGTGAGTCCCGTATATATAACGATATTGATATACTGGTTGATAAGGGATCCATCGATTTTATTGAAAAAAGACTATGCCTATTTGGGTGGTTGTCTGAAGAGTTAACCGAATACCATGAAAAATACTATCGAAAATGGGCCCATGAAATCCCTCCTTTAAGGCATGGTAAGCGTGGCACAATTATTGACATACACCATAATATAGTGCCGGTTATTTCTGGCAGGCATGTGGATGCTGATAAGTTTGCCATAAATAGTGTGACCACAGAAAATGGTTTTCAAATTTTATCTTTTGCGGCCATGACTTTGCACAGTCTTATTCATTTGTTTTTTAATGAAGAGGTTAAAAAAGGTTACAGGGATCTGATTGATATACACACGTTAATAATGGCAAACAATAATAGAGAATTTTGGTTAGACCTTATTGTTTTAGCCAAAGAAACAGGTTTCGATTTGGAGCTTTTCTTAGCATGTCGATATGCACAAAAAATATTGCAAACTGAAATTCCTGATTTTGTGCAGGATGAAATAAGTCAGTTCTGCCCGTGGAATATTGGGTTTTTAGATTTTATCTACAATAAAACCTTAAAACCTAGCCACCCTATTTGTAAGCCACCCTTTTTTGCACTTGCTGAGTCAGCAGTATTGATTCGGGGGCACTTTCAAAAAATGCCCATGCATATACTTATCTATCACTTACTGTGTAAATGCGGCATATCGCTCATACAAAGCATTTTTGGTAAACACGTATTCACTAAAGAGTTAGTCCAACCTTAAGGATATTTTGTTTAAACATTATGATTGGGCAATAACTATTTTGAAAACAACCAGTAGCGTTGCTTATTTTCGATAAAAAACAGTGAAATTTTAATAAGCGAGGCAAAAGGCACGAGCAAATTATTTTTTTGAACTAAATTTGTACAAAAAAGTAATTGTTTTTTTAAGTGCGCAATGTCACTTATGTTCTCCTTTTGTAACTAATCCGTTTTTTTGCCGTTTCTGTGTCCTCTGTGGTTAAGACTCGCTTCGAGTTAAAGTATTAACATAGGTAACCGGTAACTTACCCTGGCTTTAAAGAGCAATTTACCAGGCAGCTTGGCGTTAACCGTACTGGCTTTTTCCCCGTGATATCACCACCTCGGGCTATAAAACACTTAGCAAAGTCTTCTTTAACCAGGGTTTGAAACTAGTTTACGTTTTTGGGTGTCATAAAAAGATTACGTTCGATAATGAAGGTACAGTGCGTTGAGTGCAGTTAACTCACAGCATAGGGTGCGCAGGTCAATGGTCAGCTGGTGTGGTTAAACGAGCGGACCGAACAACAAAACAAGACTGTAGAAGAAAAATACTCCTATTTATATTCATGACCTGTTTTTTTGTTGATTTTGGCCATAGAAACAAAAAACTCGCCAGTATGCGAGTTTTTTGGTTAAGGTTGCAGCCTATTTAACTTCTTCACCTGCGGCCTGTTTGTCAGCATGGTAACTAGAGCGCACCATGGGGCCAGATGCTACGTGGCTAAAGCCAAGCTCTTTGGCAGTAGCACCAAGTTCATCAAATTCGTCAGGGTGTACATAACGTTTCAGCGGGAAGTGGTGTTTACTGGGTTGTAAATACTGGCCCAGAGTAAGCATTTCCACATCGTGAGTGCGCAAATCTTTGAGAACCTGTGCAATTTCATGTTTATCTTCCCCCATGCCCATCATCAAACCTGACTTGGTGGGTATCTGGGGATGTTGCTGTTTGAATTTCTTTAATAAATCCATTGACCACTGGTAATTCGCCCCTGGCCGGCACTCGCGATACAAACGGGGGATCGTTTCCAGATTGTGATTAAATACGTCGGGCACACCTTGCTTTAAAATCTCCAGTGCGGTGTCCATGCGACCGCGAAAGTCAGGCACTAATACTTCAATTTTGGTATTGGGGCTGTGCTCGCGTATAGCATTGATGCAATCCACAAAATGCTGGGCACCGCCATCGCGCAGATCATCTCGGTCAACAGAGGTGATCACTACGTAACTGAGGCCCATTTCGGCTATGGTTTTGGCAAGTTTAATTGGCTCTTCAGCACTGGGTGGTAAGGGTTTACCATGAGCCACGTCGCAAAATGGACAACGACGGGTGCAGATATCACCCAAAATCATAAACGTTGCGGTGCCGTGATTAAAACATTCTGCCAGGTTGGGACAGCTGGCTTCTTCACAGACCGAATGCAGGTTGTTTTTGCGCAAAGTCTTCTTGATGTGATCGATTTTATCTGTGGTGCGCGGCAGCTTGATTTTTATCCACTCTGGTTTGCGCAACATTTGTGCCTTTTCTGTGGGCATTATGGTGATAGGGATATGTTTAACTTTTTCATCATCCCGAAGTTTAACTCCGGCTTGTGGACGCGCGTTACTCATCAAAACCTACTTTGTTTGTGATGCGGGTAATACCCAGCAATGAACATAATTTTTCGGCGATAGCAGGTCCAGCCTGTGACAAACTTGGTGGCCCGCCTAATTGTGTGCAATCTACCATTTCTAGACCCGCATAACCACAGGGATTGATCCGCTTAAAGGGAGACAGGTCCATATTTACATTCAGCGCCAGCCCATGGAAAGAGCAACCACGACGAATGCGTAAACCGATGGAGCAGATTTTTTTGCCATCTACATAGACCCCGGGGGCATCTTTGCGGGGATAGGCTTGGATACCAAAGGGCTGTAAACTTTTTACTACGCAGTCTTCAAGGGCGCTGACCAAAGTTCGTACCCCAAGATTATTGCGCTTTAGATTGAGCAATACATACATCATCTGTTGGCCGGGTCCGTGATAGGTGACCTGACCACCACGGTCGACTTTGACCACGGGAATATCTCCGGGGTTAAGCACATGTTCCGCCTTGCCGGCCTGACCTTGAGTGAATACGGGATCATGTTCCACCAGCCAGATTTCGTCATCACTGGTGCCATCGCGATTATCTGTATAGTCCTGCATAGCCTGCCAAATCGACTGGTAAGCATGGCGTCCAAGCTGGCGAATAATCAAAGTATGTATGTCTGGCGGCTGGTTTTCCATATCAGATTAGCAATACATAGCTAAAGGACCATACGAACCAGCTCTAACCCGGCCAGTTCGGTGTAAATGGTTTCCATATGCTCTTTACTGGTCACGCGCACGCTCAAAGATAATGAGTGATAGGTGCCTTTTGAACTTGGCTTAAGACGTGGACTGTAGTCCCCTGGGGCATGGATTTGCAGGCAACCGAGGACATGCTCTGTTAGCATGTCGTCGGCTATTCCCAATATCTTAAATGTCTGATGGCAGGGGAAATCTAATAATTGATCAAAGTTTGTGTTCATTTTTTCGCTCAATAAATTTAACTATCAAAACCAAGTTGTAATTTAACAAAATCTATCAGTTGGTCCAGCAGACTCCCTTCTTGCACTTCTTGCAAAGTAACCAATGGGTATTGTGCAATATCTTCACCGTCGAGTTGTAAAAATAATTTGCCAACAACTTCGCCTTTAGCCAGAGGGGCTTCAAGTTTCTTATCGAGCTTGAAGTTCGCTTCCAGATTTTTACTTTGCCCACGGGGAATATTGATTGGCGTATCTTGTAAAATACCCAGTTCAACGGTTTCCTTGTCGCCCATAAAAATACGGTGTGATACAAAGCTGGCCCCGGCTTTATAGGGGGTGATAGTTTCGTAGAATCGGAAACCGTACTTTAACAACTTTTTGTTTTCAACCTTACGTGAACGCTCACTGTCAGCCCCCATGACTACAGCGATTAAGCGCATATCACCTTGGGTAGCAGACGATATTAGACTGTAGCCTGCGTCTGATGTATGACCTGTTTTGATACCGTCTACATTCAAACTTTTGTCCCACAACAAGCCATTTCGGTTGTATTGTTTGATGTTGTTATAGGTGAATTCTTTTTCGCTATACAGATCGTATTCTCTGGGCACATCTCGTATCAGAGCAGCAGCAAGCACGGCCATATCTCGTGGCGTAGTGTAATGTTCAGCATCATGCAAACCGTGGCTATTAACGAAATGGGTTGACGTCATGCCAAGTTTTTGGGCATGCATATTCATCATGCTGGCAAAGGCTTCTTCGCTACCCGCTATGTGCTCAGCCATGGCTACACAGGCATCATTACCTGATTGCACTATTATCCCACGGTTTAAATCGGCAACAGATATTTCAGTCCCCACTTCGATAAACATTTTGGAGGATTCAGGAAAATTTTTGGCCCAAGCCTTTTCCGATATAATCACCATGTCGGTTTCTTTTATATTGCCATTGGCGATTTCTTTGCCGATAACATAGCTGGTCATCATCTTGGTCAAACTGGCTGGGGGGATCTGAATATCGGCGTTTTGCTCGGCGATCACATTGCCCGTCTGAAAATCAGTTAAAATATATCCCTTGGCCGCAACCGAAGGTGCAGGCGGGATAACAACCGCTGCATTGGCAGCTAAGCTGCTAAGCGAGAGGGTAACGCTGCTAAAGATAGCAAGAATAAGATTTTTGGTGTTTCGCATGGACCTACCGTAAAGTGAAGTTTGTTAAGGAATTCTTGATGACGTTTTATATCAAAAAAGTCAAAGCTTAATATATCAGTTATTCATTTGCTTTACTGCCGTAGCAACAAAATTTGTTACGCAAGAACAAATGGTAAAGCAAGGTTTTGACTCCCAAAAACAGAAAAAGTTTGGTCGCGCCGTTATTTTGTAGAACTGAGCTTATATTCAAATGATCTCTGTATTTTGAAGTTACTTGGGTATATATGCATCAGTATATCCAGACTTGCGCAGCTCGATAAGCATGCCCTGGGCATGCTTATCATTTTTAAACGGACCCAGTTGCAATCGGTATAGACCTTTTTTAAAAGGTGCCACATAGCTAATCTGATACAAAGAGGCCAAGCCATTGGCGATCTTTTTGAGTCTTAACTTATTTTGTAAGGCTGTCACCTGGATATAGATTGGGTTGTTTAGAGGCTTAACTACCGGTAAACCAGGGACAATGGTTGGACCCGCGCCCACCGTTAGCGCACCGTTCTCATTCACATGGATGACATCGAGTTTTACTTGTGTGGAGCCTACACTGAGCATACCGAGTTTGAGGGCGGCAGCATAAGACAAATCAATAAGTCTGGCGTCATGAAAAGGTCCTCTGTCATTGACTCGAACCACCACTTGCTTAGCGTTAGCCAGATTGGTTACCCTGACATAAGAAGGCAAGGGCAAGGTTTTATGCGCCGCAGACATGGTATACATATCATACCGCTCACCATTAGAGGTTAAATGCCCGTGGAATTTCTGTCCATACCAAGAGGCTCCCCCGGTAGCACTGTAGCCCAGGCCGGTTTTAAGGGGGGTGTAAGAACGACCCAGAATATGATAATTACGCTGGTTAGCGGGAGCATAGGGCTCATATTTAGGCACGGCATCATCAAGGCTAATCGCTACCTTAACCACGCTCGGCGCAGAATCGTGACGCTGCTGGTAGCGACTTGGCGGCGTGTGTGTGCAGGCACTGATTAAAATCACCAAAGCAGCAGCAAACAGACACTTATTCATGGTTTTAGTTTTGTCTTGGAAGATAAGACGGGGTCCTCATCTTGTTGCTGTTGAGCGTGGCTGAGTTGCAAGCTAAACTGGTAAACGGCCATAGCGTATAGCGGACTGTGATTGTAACGGGTAATAACATAAAAATTTTTCAATCCTAGCCAGTATTCTGCCTGTTTGGGTTGTTCAAATTTAAACAACTTGGCATCACTTGTGCCAGCGATTTGCTGCCACTTATCCTGGGGGTGTGGCAGGAAAAATTCCCTGGCTGCTTGTTGATCCAACTGTATGCCTGCCGTTTTTAGTTGCCCAAAGGTATCTTTATATTTGAGATCATTGGCTATAAACTTGTGATACTCGCTATTTCCAACTGTAATCGGAAATGCCACTGGCTGATTTTTTTGCCAGCCATGGCGACTAAAATAATTGGCTACACTGCCAATAGCATCAACCGGGTTATTCAATAGATCCCGACGGCCATCACCATCAAAATCTATGGCATAGTAGCGGTAACTTGACGGGATAAACTGACCCCAGCCCAGGGCGCCTGCGTAGGAACTGTTGAGTTCGTTTAACGAAAATTTTTCTTCTCTGGCCAGTACAAATAGCTCAGCCAATTCTTTGCGAAAAAAAGTGCTACGCCTTGGATAATAAAAACCCAGGGTATACAAGGCATCCAATGCCGAGTAAGTCCCGGTGTAGGTACCATAAAAGCTTTCAACACCTATTATGGCTACGATAATTTCCGCTGGAATGCCAAATTGCTGTTCGGCCCGTTGTAATGCTTTGTGGTGAGTTTGCCAAAATTCCAGGCCTTTGGTTAGGCGCTTTTCGGTCAAAAATATGGGGTGATACTCATGCCATGGTTTGGCCTCCCAAGGGCGGGAAATAGCGTTTAATATATCGTCGTTTTTGACCGCTTTACTTAGCTGCTGACGAACCTCATCGGCGGAAAATCCGTGTTCCTGTACCAGTTTAGTGGTAAATATTTGCTCGGCATCAGGTGCTGGCTCACCATTGGCATAAACGGATTGCATCGAAAACAGTGCAAACAAACTTAGGTTACAAATTAAGGCTTTTATGTCAGGCACGGGCTCTCCATTGAGTGTGTAGTTATGGCTATTTGGTTAGCGAGATAATAAGCGTTTTTGGGTACTGATCGCCATCAGGATGCCAAAACCTGCTAACAATGTCACCATAGAGGTACCGCCATAACTAATAAGCGGCAGCGGCACCCCCACGACAGGTAAAATACCGGACACCATACCCATATTGACAAAAACATAGACGAAAAAAGTTAGGGTAATACTGCCGGCGAGTATTTTACCAAAGGCGTCTTGTGCACGATTCGCAATAACCATGCCTCTGAGCACGATAAAAGTGTAGATGGCTAATAGGCCTATGACTCCCCACAGACCGAATTCTTCGCTGAATACGGCGAAAATAAAGTCGGTGTGGCGTTCGGGTAAAAATTCCAGTTGGGATTGGGTTCCCTGTAACCAGCCTTTACCGCTAAGCCCCCCGGAACCTATGGCTATTTGAGATTGAATGATGTGGTAACCCGATCCTAAAGGATCACTTTCAGGGTTCATAAAAGTCAGTACTCGCTGTTTTTGATAATCCTGCATCAAGAAATTCCACATGATGGGACTAAAAATGGAGATGAAAATCGCTATCGCACCGATAAAACGCCAGCTCATCCCAGCCAAAAAAAGGGCAAAAATACCGGAGCTGGCGATGAGCAATGAGGTGCCTAAGTCAGGTTGTTGGGCAATGAGCAGGGTAGGAATAGCCACCAGCACAAAACCGACAAGTATGTTTTTAAGTTTAGGAGGTAGATTATAGCGGCTGATATACCAGGCAATCATCATAGGTACGGCTAATTTCATAATCTCAGAGGGTTGAAAACGCAGCCCACCTAATTCCAGCCAGCGCTGGGCGCCTTTACCCACTACGCCGAAACCCATCACGGCAATCAGCATCATTACACCCAGACCATAGAAGTAAATAGACAGCTTGTGATAAGCCAGAAGGGGAATTTGCGCCACAACCATCATCACACCAATCGCTAAACCGAGACGAATAAGTTGACGCTGGATCAACGCAAGATCTTGGCCTCCAGCAGAATATATAGTGAACAGGCCCACAGTCATCAAGAGTAATAGTCCAGCCATAAGCGGCCCATCACAGTGAATACGGTTAAGCAATGATCGTTGGTTGGGATTAAGTTTAGTTCTTAGCATTTGGTCACTACGGATCTGTATTGAGAGGTGGGTTATTGGTAGCAACCTGTTGCTGCACTTTATCGTTAACGGGTGTTAAAAGTTTATTGGCGAAATACTTATCCATCATTTTTCTTGCCAAAGGTGCCGCCTGAGAACTGCCGCCGCCAGCGTTTTCCAGCACCACTGTGAGGGTAACTTGTGGATTTTCATAGGGCGCAAAGGCCACATACATGGCATTGTCTCGCAAGTTTTCTGCCAGACTTTCGGCATCGTATTTTGCATCCTGGGCTATGGCGACCAACTGGGCCGTGCCACTTTTTCCTGCCGATATATAGGGTGTATTGATAAAGGCATTGCGTGCTGTGCCTTTATCCCGGTTAACGACCCCATACATGGCATCCAGAACGACGTCCCAATTTTTGTCATCAACTATGTCTATGGGGCGGCGCTCTTTCCTGCCTTCCAACTGCAAGTCATTGTCTACCAGTTTGCCCCGTAATAATTGGGGAATAAAGCGCTTACCATGATTGACCAAAGTCGAGATGGACTGAGTCAGTTGAATTGGCGTGGCCGTCCAGTAACTTTGACCTATGCCTACGGGGATAGTATCTCCTATATACCAGGGTTGATTGTATCGGGCGCGCTTCCAGCCACGACTGGGCATGTTAGCATCAGATTCCTCATGTAGGTCGATACCCGTGTAGTCACCGAAGCCAAATTCATGCATATGTTCGCTAATTTTGTCTATGCCCAAACGAAAAGCCAGATCATAAAAAAAGATGTCGCATGATTGCTCGATGGAACTGGTGACATCCATCCAGCCATGGCCCCATGTTTTCCAGTCGCGCCATACGTGTTCAACATTTTTTAACTGGTACTTACCATTGTCAAACATACGGGTCTGCGTGGTAATAACGTTTTCTTCAAGACCTGCTAAGGCTAAAAGCGGTTTAACTGTTGATGCTGGCGGGTATTGCCCTTGGGTAGCACGGTTGATCAAAGGGCGGTCCTTGGAGCTGAGCAACCTGTTGTAATTCTTACTACTGATACCGTCCACAAAAAGATTCGGATCGTAACTTGGGCTGCTAAACAGGGCTAGTACACCACCGTTTTGCGAGTCGAGCATAACGATAGTACCTTTGTCGGAGTCCATAATTTTCTGTGCTTCGAGCTGTAATCGAATATCGATATTCAATACTAAGTCTTGACCGGGAATAGGGGGGCTAAAATTGAGGGTGCGAATAATGCGCCCCTGATTGTTTACTTCAACTTCCTCATAGCCCACTTGACCATGGAGCAAATGTTCGTGATATTTTTCGACGCCCAGTTTACCTATGTCATGGGTCGCAGCATAGTTAGCTTCCAGTCCCGCTTCGCTCAATTTTTGCAAATCCCTTTTATTAATGCGTGCCACATAACCCAGCACGTGGGTCAGTGTCTTATCATAGGGGTAGTATCGGGTAAGCCTGGCCTCAACTGTGACCCCGGGGAACTTATATTGATTCACGGAAAACAACGCCACCTCTTGTGGTGACAGACGATTGCGCAAGGCCACAGGCTTAAAGCGCCGATGGCGTTTGATTTCACGGTGAAAACTTTTAATTTCATCTTCGTCTATATTCAGTAAAACACTAAGTGATCCTAAGGTTTGTTGCAGATTCTCCACCTGTTCCGGTATGACTTCCAAACTGTATACGGGGCGATTTTCGGCCAGCAATACCCCGTTACGATCATAGATAAGCCCACGGTTTGGGGCCACAGGTAATATCTTTACACGGTTGCCGTTGGAACGGGTTTGGTAATCTTCATGCCGCTCAACTTGCAAGTAATACAAGTTACTTATCACCATGACTAACATCATCAAGATAAACAACAGTGAAATAACGGTGCGCCTGGCAAACAGGTTAGCTTCAGCTGTATGATCTTTGATGGCAATACGCTCTGGAGGCACTGCTATTCTCTATGGTACGGATGATTAGTCGTTACCGACCAAGCGCGATACAGGCTTTCAGCCACCACTATGCGCACGAGGGGATGAGGTAGGGTGAGGGCAGATAAAGACCATTTTTGTTCAGATAGGGCTATACACTGAGGTGCCAGTCCTTCCGGGCCCCCTATGAGTAAGCTGATATCGCGACCATCCATCTGCCAGTTTCGCATATTCTGTGCAAGTTTGGGTGTGTCCCAGTACTGGCCTGTGACTTCTAAGGTGACGATGCGGTTGCCCTTGGGGATGACGGCTAAAGTTTGTTCACCTTCTTTATGCAAGATACGTTTAATATCGGCATTTTTGCCTCTTTTACCTGCGGGTATTTCAGTCAGCGATAGGGGCATATCGCTGGGGAAACGTCGGGCATACTCTTGATATCCTTGCTCAACCCAAGCTGGCATTTTACTGCCAACTGCAATTAGTTGAATGCGCATATTTTCACCTAAGGGCCAATGCCAACACGTTGTACTTTCTAAAATGCAGGTGAGTTAACTCAGCCCCAAAGTTTTTCCAATTGATAAAAATCCCGAGCCTCGTCTTGCATAACATGCAACACCACATCGCCTAAATCAACTAACACCCAATCACCTGTTTCCCGTCCTTCTATACTTAACGGCGGATTACCGGCCTGTTTAGCTTCGACAACCACATTTTCTGCGATGGAAATAACATGACGTTTAGAGTTACCCGAACATACCAACATAGTGTCTGTTACTGTTGATTTTTCTGAGACATCTAAATCAATGATATCGCGGGCTTTTAAGTTTTCAATTTTATCTACCACAAAGGCTTTTAACTGTTCGTGATCCAAAGGTATTCCTTTTCGTTAATTAAGAGTACGTAAGTTTACCAGAGATTAGCCCCTGGCTGATATAACTTATGTTGTTGAATATAAGCCAGTACCGTAGCGGGTAACATAGACTGTGTTGATTGCCCCTTCACCAGACGCTGACGCAAGTCTGTGGAGGAGATATTAAGCATAGTTGTTTGGGCCATATAAATACAACCTGCAAGCTGCTGATGTAGTACCTGAGGATCGGTTATTTGTCTTTTATGCAGAGTCGATAAAAGATCAGGTACTAATTGTGGGGCATAACCGGGACGGCTACAAACCACCAGATGGCAATAATCAAATAAGGCTTGCCACTTATGCCAGGTTGTTAAGCTTATAAAAGAGTCCATACCGATAAAAAAACACAAGGGAGCATGTGGATATTCGCCCCGCAGTTCTTTTACCGTATCTATGCTATAGGATGGTTGGTTACGCCTGATTTCACGGGGATCGGCAGTCAATTCAGGGTAGGGCGCAATGGCCAATTGAACCATAGCCAGGCGGTGTTCACTGCTGCTCATGGGCCCTTTTTTATGTACCGGAATATGACAGGGAATAAGGGCGATATGCTCGATTGAGGTTTGTTTGGCAGCCTCTAACACAGGTCTTAGATGCCCGTTGTGTATAGGGTCAAAGGTACCGCCAAATAATCCCTGTGCGCCCTGTAGTTTATTCACTGTAGGGCGAAGTGTTCAAGTGGCATGGGGATAAAAAGTAGACACAAGTGACACAGTTCCACATAGGGGCGAGGCACCATGGATTGTTTAAGTGCCTGATCCATTATAGCCAATTTTTGTTGCAGTTGGTTCAAGTGCGCCAGGTTTAGACGTCCTATAGCGCTGAGGTATAATGCCTGGCGGTTTTTCCATATCCGCAGTTGATGCCAGTTGATTGTCTTGCCTTGCTGTTGGCTTAAAACCAAGCCCTGGAGGACCTGCCATTCCCGGACCAGGGCCCAAAGAATAATATTGGGTTCAACCCCTTCGCTTTCAAGGCGGTACAGCATTTTCACGGCTTTTTGCCCATCTCCGGCCAGTAATACATCAACCAGTTGAAAAACGTTAAAGCGGGATTGATCCACTACTGCTTGTTCTACCTGTTTAATGGTTGGTTTACCATCGGGGTAGAGCAGCATTAATTTTTCTATTTCCTGTTTGGCCGCCAACAAATTACCTTCACAAAACTCGGTCAATAACTGGCATGTGTTAACAGCGGGATCCAGTCCCTGATGTTTCATCTCTTTGGCTAGCCACTGCTGTAACTGGTTTGCATCAAGGGGATAGCAAGGCACATATACACCGATTTTGTCCACACTTTTAAACCATTTGCTGCTTTGTACATCTTTGCCAATCTTGGCGCCATGGATAACCAATAATATATCGGGGTTTGCTTGTTGGCTAAGTGCGGTGAGTATTTTAGCGCCTTCAGTACCGGGTTTACCCGTAGGTAGTTCGAGCTCAATATATTGGCGGCTGGAAAAAAGCGATAAGGTTTGGGTCGCTTCCAGCAGACTGTTCCAACTGAACTGGTTGTCGACGACCAGGGATTGGCGTTCGTCGAAGCCCTGCGCTTTGGCATAACGGCGAATATCTGCGATGGCTTGCAATTTTTGCTGAGGTTCGTCGCCAAAAATCATATAAAAGGGTTGTAACCCTCGTTGTAATGAAGCACCAAAACGATTGGGATAAACTTGCATCAGTGATTATTGCCCTCTGATTTAGCGAATCTTGCATGGGTCACCGATATATTGTATATCATGCGTTTTGCGGCTTGCTGGCGCATTTCTGCCAGTACCAGTTCCAATTCTCGGGACTTGGCTAACACCGCATCCGGGTCATCCTGGTAGTCTCGCCTTATGTCAAACTCCCTTAACTGAGCATCTTGTTCGGGAAACTGTAACTGATAGCGTATCGAATAAATCAACTCATATTCCGCCACTTGCCCGGTGGGAAACAGTGACAGCAAACGCCTGTCCAGTGAATCAGCCACTATATGCAAGGTAAGGGTTTCATTTGTTGTCGCTGCTGATGGTCCAATAATTTTTATGCCATAGGGTTTTAATCGTTGCTCCATAATGCGTCTAAGCGCTGAGTGCGGCTCAGCCGCAGAAAGCCGTATCACCGTAATGCTTGCGGGTAATTCAGAACTGCCACGCAGAGAAAAACCACAGCCGTTGACCATGAGCAACAAAAGTAGACTGACACCGGTTGTGGATAATTTCATGCTGAGTTCTGCTTGTTAGTTAGCGACAATATTGATTAGTTTGCCCGGTATATAAATTACCTTGCGTACCGTCTTTTCATCCAGGAATTGTTGTACGTTGGGCTCATCTATCCCCAAGGCTTTTACCTGTTCATCAGACGCGGCGGCAGATACAGTGATTTTCGCCCGCACCTTACCGTTGACCTGCACGATGATCAGTTTTTCATCTTCGATCATGGCCGTTTCGTCGGCTTGTGGCCAGCGGGCGGTTTCGACTTCGTCCTGATGCCCCAAATCTTGCCATAATACGTGGCAGATATGTGGCGCTACGGGCGTCAGCAACAGTACTATGGACTCGATACCCTCACGCATCACCGCCAAGTCTTGTGGACTATTCTGAGGGGCTTTTTGTAAGTGATTGAGCAACTCCATTATCGCCGCTACTGCGGTATTAAAGGTCTGACGACGACCCAGATCATCAGTAACCTTAGCAATGGTGCGGTGCACGAGTCGGCGCAGCACTTTTTGTGGCGGGTTTAAATTAGCAACCTTCAATGTCGCTGCCGGCCCTAATTCAAGGTGTTCTTGCACCAGTTTCCACAGGCGCTTGATAAATCGGTTGGCACCCTCTACCCCTGAGTCAATCCATTCCAGAGTTTGCTCCGGTGGCGCAGCAAACATGGTAAATACCCGTATGGTGTCGGCTCCGTATATATCGATAACCTGTTGGGGATCAATGCCATTATTCTTGGATTTTGACATTTTTGTCATGCCGCCGTGCTCTACAGGCTGACCATCGCGGATAAGTTTGGATTCGATTATCCGTCCTTTATCATCTTTAACGGTTTGCACGTCTATGGGGGCGTACCATACTTTCTTACCGGTTTCGTCTTCACGGAAAAACGAGTCAGCCAAAACCATGCCCTGGCATAACAAACGCTTGTAGGGCTCGTCTGAATCGACCAGGCCTTCGTCACGCATTAATTTATGAAAGAAACGTGAATACAACAGATGTAAAATGGCGTGTTCGATGCCCCCCACATACTGATCTACCGGCAACCAGTAGTTGGCTTGAGCTGGATCGAGCATAGCTTCGCTGTTTTGCGCGCTGCAATAACGGGCGTAATACCACGATGACTCCATAAAAGTGTCAAATGTGTCAGTTTCCCGTTCTGCAGGTTGACCGTTATATTCGGTTTTTGCCCATTGGGGATCCGCTTTGATAGGGGAGATGACCCCGTTCATCTGCACATCTTCCGGTAATACCACGGGCAATTGGTCTTCTGGCACAGGCACAGATTCGCCATTTTCCAGTTTGAGCATAGGAATAGGCGAACCCCAATATCGTTGACGGGATACGCCCCAGTCACGTAAACGATAATTAACAGTTTTCTTACCCTTACCTTGTTGTTCAAGGACAGTGGCAATGGCGTCAAACGCTTCCTGGAATTCCAGACCGTCAAATTCGTCGGAATTGATCAGTTGACCTTTTTCGATAAAGGCAGCGCTGGTAATATCCCATGGTTCATCCAGAGGCAATGATTGAACAACTTGCTTGATGGGTAACGCGTATTTATGGGCAAACTCCCAATCACGCTGATCATGACCAGGTACGGCCATGACTGCGCCAGAACCATAATTCATAAGCACAAAATTGGCGATCCAAACCGGCACTTTTTCACCCGTCAAGGGGTGCACGGCATACAAACCCGTGGCGCAGCCTTTTTTCTCCATGGTGGCCAGTTCGGCTTCAGCAATTTTAGTATTCTTGCAGGCTTCAATAAAGTCCGCTAATTGTGTATCACTCTTGGCTGCGTGCAAGGCTAACGGATGTTGGGCTGCCACGGCAACATAGGTCACCCCGTATAAGGTATCTGGCCGTGTGGTATAGACACTGAAATTATCTATACCCGCTGCGGTTTCGCTTAACTCGAAGGTTATATCTACACCTTCAGAGCGGCCTATCCAGTTCTTTTGCATGGCCTTGACTTGTTCAGGCCAGTCTTCAAGTTGTTCTAAATCGGTGAGTAATTCTTCGGCATAGTCAGTGATCTTAACAAACCACTGGGGGATCTCTTTTTGTTCAACCAGCGCCCCTGAACGCCAGCCACGGCCATCGATCACTTGTTCATTAGCCAATACAGTCTGATCCACCGGATCCCAGTTAACGGTAGAGTTCTTTTTATATACCAGGCCCTTTTCATACAAGCGGGTAAAAAACCATTGTTCCCAGCGATAATATTCTTGTTTACAGGTAGTGACTTCTCTGTCCCAGTCATAACCAAAGCCTAATGATTTAAGCTGGGTTTTCATATAATCGATATTCTGGTAAGTCCAATTAGCGGGTGCAGTCTTGTTGTTTAACGCCGCATTTTCAGCGGGTAAACCAAAAGCATCCCAGCCCATGGGCTGCAAAACATTTTTGCCATTCATGCGTTGGAAGCGGCTGATCACATCCCCTATGGTGTAATTACGCACATGGCCCATATGCAAGCGACCGCTTGGATAGGGGAACATTGACAGGCAATAAAACTTTTCTTTATCTGCTTGTTCTGTTGCTTTGAATGTTTTGTTGGTTTCCCAATGCGCTTGCACCTCTTGTTCGATTTTTTGAGGGTGGTAGAGTTTTTCGGCCATTAAAAAGAGTTTCCGCGACTGATGTATGATTGACTACTTAGCTGGGTAGAATAACCCAGCGTATCCTTGGGGAACAATAGCAGAACGAGAATTTCCGTTTTTTTGCTGAAATTTTCGTCAACTAAAATCCTTAACCACGCCTTGACTAGGGGGGAATAGCCCAAAATTCCAATAGGGGCTTTTGGGTTGGGTGTCACAAGCATGCTTTTTGTATCACCGGCGAATGCTATCCTTATAAAAACCGGCATTAAAATTGTTGTGCATTCGATGACAAAGACGCTTTCTTTACGTATCTGTTTGACAGGATAAGCGAATCGGGTTTCACTACTCAAAAAAGGAAAAGTCCATTTCTACCATGCACAGTAAATACGCATTGAGTTTGCAGCAAATCACTGCCAAACCAAGTCGTCGTTTGATCAACCACTCGTTAAAAGATGACAAAGCACTGCAATCTACCTTCATTGGTCAGGATCGTGCTCGAGATGCCCTGGAGTTTGGCCTGGGGATGAATTCTAAAGGCTACAACCTTTACGTGATGGGGGAGCAGGCTACTGGCCGTTTCACTTTGGTTCATGAATACCTCGGGAAATATGTCAGCAAAGTATCAACCCCCGATGACTGGTGTTATATCAATAATTTTGACGATGAGCGCGAACCCTTTGCGCTGCGATTACCGCCAGGGGAAGGTAAGCGCTTAGTCAAACAAATGAATAATCTGATTGATGAACTGCTGGATACTTTTCCCGCAGCGTTTGATAATCCAGGTTATCAGCGCAAAAAAGCGGCTATTACTCGAGGCTTCGATCAACGTTATGAGCAGGCAATTGACGATGTTGAGCAACAGGCGCAAAAACAAAATGTGGCCCTGTACGAAGAAGATGGCAGCATTAGTTTTTCACCGATCGTAAATGGCAAACCCATTACTGATGCCGAATTCACTAAACTTAGCGACGCAGCCCGCCAGCAACATTATCAATTAATAGACGAACTGGAAAACCGCCTCAGTGAAGCCTTGATCGAGTTACCCAAGTGGAAACGTGCTTCTTCAGAGCAGCTTAGGGCGCTCAAAAAAGACACGGCAGAGCAGGGGATAAAACCTCTGCTTAAAGATCTGGAACATGAGTATATCGGGCAGCTGGGGATCTTGAAATTCTTGCACCAATTAAACCCGCATTTGGTGGAAACTATAGTCGAAATATTGGCGGATGAGAAAAAAGACGACAAACAAGACGAATACGACCGCCGTTCGATACTCGAAGAGCAATATTTGCCCAATATTCTGGTTAGCCATCAACTCAACAGCGGCGCCCCAGTTATCTACGAACCCAACCCTACTCATCAAAACTTATTTGGCCGGGTGGAATATACCAATGTTGCCGGTTCAGTATTTACCAACTACCGCATGATCCGCCCAGGGGCTTTGCATAAAGCCAATGGCGGTTACCTGCTGCTGGATGTAGATAAGTTAATTGACCAACCCTTTGCCTGGGAAACTCTCAAGTTAGTGCTTAAATTCGGCACCTTAAAGATGGATCTTCCCCAGCCTGATGTTGGCATGGTGAACTCCATCACCCTAAACCCGCAACAGATCCCGGTTAACGTCAAAGTCGTGTTGCTCGGTTCCCGTGACTTATATTACAACCTGCAAGATTACGACGATGAATTTTACGAACTGTTTAGAGTGCTGGTGGATTTTGACCATGAAATACCGTTAAACAAAACCACTTTATTCGATTTTGTGGGCCGGGTGCGCAATGAAGTCACGGCGCTGGGTTTGAACGGTGTTTCTGCCAAGGCTATGTATCGCCTGGTGGAATACAGCTTGCGTTTAGCGGAACATCAGCAGCGGTTATCTGCACGTTTCTCCGATGTGATTGAACTACTCCACGAAAGTTTGTATTTTTGCCGTAAGGAGCAGGTGCTAAGCCTGGACGTACGTCATATTGAATCGGCCCTGGCGGCCAAAACCCACCGTACCGGCAGGGTCAGCGAGGCCGTACTGGATGATATTAAGCAGGGGCAAATTCTTATTGCCACCGATGGGATGGATGTGGGAAAAGTCAATGGCTTAACAGTATTAGAAATTGGCGACAGTATGTTTGGCACCCCGGCGCGTATTACCTCAACGGTATACGCCGGCGCGAACGGCGTGGTGGATATTGAGCGGGAAGTTGAGTTGGGTCAACCCATTCACTCTAAAGGGGTGATGCTATTAACGGGCTACTTGGGGCATAAATATGCCCAATTATTCCCTTTGACCCTGTCAGCCAACATCGCCATCGAACAATCTTATGGGCATATTGATGGCGATAGCGCGTCTCTTGCGGAATTGATTGCCTTGATTTCGGCACTGACCAATATACCGACCCGTCAGGATCTGGCGATCACGGGCTCCATTAACCAGTATGGCCAGGTGCAGTCGGTTGGCGGGGTGAATGAGAAAATCGAGGGCTTTTTCAAATTGTGTCAGCACAGGGGATTGACAGCCAAACAAGGGGTGATCATCCCCAAGTCCAATCAAATCAATTTGATGTTAGACAAAGAAGTGTTGGCCGCCGTTAAACTACAAAAATTTCATATTTATGTGGTGGAAACAGTTGATCAGGCTCTGGAATTAATTATGGACAAAGACGTAGGTAAACTTAACAGCCGAGGTCGTTACCCCAAAGGGAGCATCAATTATCTGGCGGTCAGCAGTTTGTTAAATATTGCCAATGTAGTCAATGGTAACGATGACAATTAGCTGCGCGAAGAACAACTTATGGGCCCAAGGCTATTGCCCCGCGGGTTCGTCTGCTAGACTGCGGCGCGTGGCGTGCGGCCCGTAAAATGAATGATTAACGAGGTAAAAAATGCAAATAACTAAAGATACCGTGGTTCAGTTCACATATCGAATTTATGAGCTCGATGGAACTGAGCTGGAGAATAACCACGGTAGTGATCCGGTAGCTTACTTACATGGTCACAGCAACATGATGCCAGGTGTTGAAGGGGCATTGGAGGGCAAAGCCGTAGGCGACAGTTTTACCGTTGAGCTCGAACCTGCCCAAACTTACGGTGAAATTCAGACCGATAGTGAGCAGCGAATCCCCTTAAAACATTTGCAAGGGGCAAAGCAAGGGTCTAAAAAGTGGCAGGCAGGCATGACGGCGGTTGTTAATACCGACCAGGGGCAGCGTGAAGTTACGGTGCTAAAAGTGGGCAAGTTTATGGTCACTGTGGATATGAATCATCCATTGGCGGGTAAAACCCTGAAGTTCGAGCTAGACGTTGTCGACGTGCGCCAAGCCACTGCCGATGAAGTTGAACACGGTCATGCCCATGGTGTGGGTGGGCATCACCATTAATTTACATTTGAGTAGCTGGCAATTCAAATGCCAGCTGATCGGATTCAAAGTGATGAATACAGTTACGGCCTGAGTCTTTACATTTATACAATGCGGCGTCTGCGGCAGCAAATAATCTATCCAGCTGGTAACCGCAAGTTTGTGCGTCGCTCACCCCAAAGCTGGCAGTGAGTGAAAATTGATGGCCACAGCCTTGGCTATCAATAGCCGCTATCGACAGGCGGCACTGTTCAGCTATTAACATGGCTTTTTCCACGGAACAGCCAGGTAATAATATACCAAACTCTTCACCGCCCAGACGGCCCATGAAGTCATTACTACGACACGTAGCCTGGGCCACAGCGACGACTTCTTTTAAGACCCAATCGCCAGTTTGATGGCCAAAGTTATCGTTCACTTTCTTAAAGAAATCCAGGTCAAATAAAATAAAGCTAATGGGTTGTCCGGTTTTTTGGCAATAGGCCAAGGCATTATTGGCTTGTTGATTAAAGTGGCGGCGATTGGCCGCACCAGTCAGTTCATCGGTTTGCGCCATTACCCGCAGTTTTTGATGATGACGGCGATTTTTATAAGCCCATAAAAATATGATGATAGCCACCAAGCCGATCAGAGTCATAAACAAGCGATCATTTTCTGCTGACTTGTTGGCCAGCTCAACTTGGGCTTTTAGCAGTGCGTTTTCGTTATCAAGTAAATTGATTTGCGTGTTTTTTTCTATCGCGTCTAATTTAGCTTTTTGAATAGCTAATTGTTTGACGGATGCGTTATCAAGCGTTAGTTGAAGGGCGTGATAATATTTTTTATAAAAAACTATGGCTTCATTATATTCTTGATTAATTTCGGCAATTTGCGCGAGTAGCTTATAGGCTGTGGTGATAGCCGGCGCATACTGATGTTCCAAACGGGTTGCGATGATTTGGCTGGCAAAATGTTGGGCGCGGTTTTCCTGACCCACTGCCATATAACCGTTAGCCATTTTCTGGTGAAAAGTGACTATCATCGCCCCGAAATGTGATGCTTCTACTTCCTGGATATTTTTTTCCAGAATGTCGAGAGCATCTTTCGGTTTTTGCATTTTAAAAAAATAGGTAGCCATGTAAGAAATAACCCCATGTCTAAGAATTTTTTCGCCAGCCACAATGCAATTATTTTCAGCTTTTATGAAATCCTTTACATCAAGTTCAGAGATAGCTAGTTCTATTCTAGCGTCTAGCAGCACTGATGATGCTGCGCAGAGCATGCGAGGAGATAAAGACCTCTCAATTATCTGAGTTGCAAATTTTTTGCCCAGTTTATGCTCGCCAATATGATTATAAAACTGGGCAAGGCTGATGTTAGCCAGATCTAATGTATCAGGCGCCAGTTGCATTTCTTGTTTAGTGAGTAAAATATTTGCTGTCGTTAAAGAGCCTGGCCAATTTTCAGCACCGACTTGCGTTACCAACAAAGACGTTAACGCACGAACAGTGATATTTTCAGACTTAGCGTGCTTAATTAAACGTTTATATTTTTTACCAGCCTCATCTAAGTGGCCTTGAAGGGAAATGTGGTAGGCAGATAAATAATCATATAAATCAGAGTCAGCTGGAGTAAGTTGCTTAATATCAATTCCATCTAACAGTAACTGTGATTGGTCAGGGGCAGAGCTTCTAATATGATCCGCATTCCTTAAAATTTGCCCGTAGTCCTGACTTCCAAAGGTGATGAATGAATATAGTATCAAGAGACAAATAACTAAATTTTTTGTCAAATGGAAAGTCATGTCTCTATCTGCTCAGGAATATTAAATTAGCCTGCTGTGGGCTCATCTTTGGGCTCTTCAGCAGGAGCGTTGATTAAAGTAGCGTTAAAAGTGGTATCGTTTTTCGCTAGACTCGCCAACAGATTTTTATCGCCGAGGCTTAAATCGGCAGCTGACATTGAGCTATTTGCCCCTAATTTTTCCAGTATTTGTATCGCGGTCATCCTGTTTCCTGTTATTTGTAGTTAAAATTGTTTTTTTGTATACATTCCCATACATCTGGTTGAGCTCAGAATGTTTGGCTACACATTTTTATCTGTTTTTTGACCGTTTGTTGTGGTGATCCTATCGCTTGATCAAATTGATTAGCAAGGGAAATTGTAACTAATAAAGTCATTAATACCTTGTGATGTTTTTTGACCTATTAAGGGAGGCAACCAAAACCAGCGCTTGTAAAGCTGAAATTTTATAGCAAACCATTGCTGATACTTTGTTAGTACCTGTTTCCGCTGAAGGTGAAAAATCATGCAAACGCTTTGTCCAGCTCAGCTAATTTATCCAATATAAGCTGGTTTTTTTTCATTTTCTTGCCGGGGGTATTGCCATAGTGGTGAGCAGCGATATCTCGGCCTTGGTGAAGTCTTTTAGCGGGATCCATTCAATCCGTATCTCATCGGTGGGCAAGGTAGGACATTCGTATAAGGTTACCAGATGATAAAGGGGGTAATATTGAGCTAATACATTCACCAACAACTGCGGGTATGCCTGGGCGGTTGCAATACGGGTAATGGATTTATCCCCGGCTATGGCGACTTGCCACAATATCAAATAAGCAGAGGGGCCAATATTGCGCTGGTAAAACATAAACTGACTGGCTTCAACGTTTTGGCTGCCCACCTTACCCGGGTCAACACCCAAATGGGCATTGAGACAATCTTCGGCAGAGATACCAGGTAACATCTGCGCCATAAAGCTTTCGGCGCTGGCTTTCTCAATGACTTTATGTGGCGACCAGGCAAACACTCCTGGGTGACCATAAAATGCACCCAGGACTTTTTACCCTTCCGCACTTCGCCAAGTATGATATCCACCATTTCACGGTAGGTGATATGCCTGTCTTTACCCTCAGCATACAACCCTGCAGGGTGCGTACGTCCGGGTTCATTTCTTGGAGCCATAGTTCGATCATGGGGTGGGCACTGCACAACACCACATAGGCCTGTTCAATGTGACTGCGGCAAATGGGCGTGATGTGGGGACCCAGGGTCATACCTGTACCGGCGATAACGATGCTGCCTGCTTTTTTGTTTCATCCATAGATAGTTCAGTTATCGTATTGATATTTATATTGGTTTATTTTGCAAAAGTAGATAAATGATTCAGGAACAACAGCATAGGATTAAGACGATTTATACGGTGAGGAAAAACTGTTTTGCCGTGAGGGGGAGTTTTCCGAATGCAATTAAGTTTACCCTGGGACAGGGTAGCTGTGGGTTATGAACTAAAGAACAGCTAACCGATAACCGAGTAATGATACTCAGTTATCGGTTAGCTTGTTCAAAACTGTGCTATTTTCTGGGAAAGTCGATTTTTCTTTCGTCACTTTGCCTGAATAATACCAGTACATGACCAATAGTCTGCAATCTTTCCGCGCCAGTCTCGCGAATGATGGCGTCCATGATCAACGCTTTTTCTGCTCTGTCGTCAGTGGGCACTTTCACCTTGATTAATTCATGGTGATTTAATGCGCCTTCGATTTCGGCTAATACGCCTTCGGTCAGACCGTTACCCCCCAGTTGTACCACGGGTTTAAGAGGATGGGCCAAGCCCTTGAGATGTTGAATTTGTTTGTTAGATAGTGTCATTGAGTATTATTTCTTACAAATTTATTGAATATGAACAGTTGAAAAGCAGTATTCTAACGCCATCTTCAAAGTATTCCTAATTACAAACGAATTCAATGGTACAAAAGAAGCAGTCTGCTAGCAGTCAACGTTGGCTTAAAGAACATTTTGACGACAAATTTGTCCAGCAAGCCCGCAAACAAGGTTTACGTTCTCGTGCTGTCTTTAAGCTTGAAGAGATCCAGCTTAAAGACCAACTAATCAAGCCACGGATGTCAGTGGTGGACTTAGGTGCTGCGCCGGGCGGCTGGTCACAATTAGCCAGTAAGTTGGTCGGCCCCGACGGCCAGGTGATTGCCTGTGATATCTTGCCTATGGATACCCTTGCAGGAGTGGATTTTTTGCAAGGTGATTTTCGTGAAGAGGTAGTGCTGGATGCGCTAATGAACAAAATTGGAGGAAAGACCGTAGACATAGTAATGTCGGATATGGCACCTAACATGACAGGCAATGACGCAGTTGATCAGGCTAAATCCATCTACCTGGTCGAATTGTCATTGGATATGTGCCGTCAGGTTCTCAAACCAAACGGTAGTTATGTGGTTAAAGTGTTTATGGGCGCAGGTTTTGATGATTTTTTCACCGAGGTGAAAAAAGCGTTTAAAAACGTGAAAACCCGTAAGCCAGAGTCATCCAGAGCCAGATCCAGAGAGGTTTATCTGGTGGCTACAGGATGTAAATTATAGTACTCTTGAAATAGAGAGACGCAATAGAATAGAATTTAACAGAGGTCAAAAACTTGAGCGACATGGCAAAAAATTTAATCTTATGGTTGGTCATAGCTGTCGTATTGATGTCGGTGTTCCAGAGTTTTTCTCCGGGTGAGTCGGCAAAGGTACAAACGGATTACACCACGTTTTTAAAAGAAGCGAATCAAGGCTTAATCCGTGAGGTACGTATAGACAGTGAATCCAAAGAAATAAAGGGCGTGAAGCGTTCTGGCGAAAGCTTTACGACTTATATTCCTTATTTTGATGATAATTTAATTTCAGATCTGGTTTCACAAGATGTAAAAATTCTAGGTGAACCACCTGAAGAATCATCTTTATTAACCTCAATTTTCATCTCCTGGTTCCCGATGTTACTGCTTATCGGTGTGTGGATATTCTTTATGCGTCAAATGCAAGGTGGAGGCGGTAAAGGCGCGATGTCATTCGGCAAAAGTAAAGCCCGATTGATGGGGGAAGATCAGATTAAAACTACCTTTGGAGATGTGGCAGGTTGTGATGAAGCCAAAGAAGAGGTATCTGAATTAGTGGATTTTTTGCGCGACCCTAGCAAGTTCCAAAAACTGGGTGGCAGGATCCCTACCGGGGTGTTACTCGTTGGTCCTCCGGGAACGGGTAAAACCTTGCTAGCCAAAGCGATAGCCGGTGAAGCTAAAGTACCTTTCTTCTCAATTTCCGGTTCTGACTTTGTCGAAATGTTTGTGGGTGTGGGTGCTTCTCGAGTACGAGATATGTTCGAACAAGCCAAAAAAGCTGCTCCTTGTATCATCTTTATCGATGAAATCGATGCCGTAGGTCGCCAGCGTGGTGCCGGTATGGGGGGAGGCCATGATGAGCGCGAACAAACTCTTAACCAGATGTTAGTGGAAATGGACGGCTTTGGTGGTAATGAAGGTGTCATTGTTATTGCCGCCACTAACCGCCCTGATGTGCTCGATCCAGCTTTGTTACGCCCAGGTCGTTTCGATCGTCAAGTACATGTTGGTTTGCCTGATATACGTGGACGTGAACAAATACTCAAAGTGCATATGCGTAAAGTACCACTAGGTGACAACGTACAGGCATCTTTAATTGCTCGCGGTACGCCTGGATTCTCAGGTGCTGATTTGGCTAACCTGGTTAACGAAGCCGCTTTATTCGCTGCTCGTTCAGGTAAACGCACCGTATCTATGGAAGAGTTTGATAAAGCTAAAGACAAAATCATGATGGGCTCAGAGCGCAAAAATATGGTGATGTCAGAGGCAGAGAAAACCAATACTGCTTATCATGAAGCGGGTCACGCCATAGTAGGGCGCTTGGTGCCAGAACACGATCCAGTTTACAAGGTATCGATCATTCCCCGTGGACGAGCGCTGGGCGTGACTATGTACTTACCCGAACAGGACAGATACAGCCATAGTAAACTGCACCTTGAAAGCATGATTTCCAGTTTGTTTGGTGGACGAATTGCAGAAGCGTTAACTTTGGGTGAAGACCGCGTTACCACAGGTGCTTCAAATGATATTGAACGGGCTACCGATATTGCCCGTAAGATGGTTACCCAATGGGGGTTGTCAACCAAGATGGGCCCGATGCTCTATGCTGAAGAAGAAGGTGAAGTATTCCTTGGCCGCAGCATGGCGAAATCGAAACAAATGTCTGACGACACAGCCCGTGCTATTGATGCTGAAATAAAATCATTAATCGATCGTAATTATGAGCGTGCGCAAAATATCCTCACCGATAACATCGATATTTTGCACTCTATGAAAGATTGTTTGATGAAATATGAAACCATAGATGCAAAACAGATTGATGACTTGATGGCTCGAACTAACGTGCGTCCCCCAGCAGATTGGACTGAGGACAGTAAAAACGACGATAAACCGCCTACAGGTGGCGCTACCGTTGATGTTGATAAAGCTGATTCTGACAATAAAGATAAAAAACCCAGTGAGCCTACTGTAGGCAAACCAGGTGACGTGACTAATTAATTGACAATTAGCACTATTGAAACGCTTTGTTGGGAAATCAGCAGAGCGTTTTTTTATATCAGTAAATTACTAATTCCCTCTATATTTTGTTGTAAATAAATGATATTTAATAATAAAAACTTATCTTTTAAGATCCCCAAGGTGATGGGGATCTTAAATGTCACCCCTGACTCTTTTTCTGACGGGGGGGCCTTTAAACAACTTGATGCAGCTCTGAGACAGACCGAGCAGATGCTCAGCCAAGGCGCCAGTTTTATCGATGTGGGCGGTGAATCAACACGCCCTGGAGCCCAGGACGTGTCAGAGCAGGAAGAATTGGACAGAGTTATTCCGATAATAGAAGCCATTCATACGCGCTTTGATACCATTATTTCCGTCGATACCAGTAAAGCTCAAGTGATGACACAGGCGGTTAACGCTGGCGCCAGTCTAATAAATGATGTACGGGCGCTTCGCGAACCCAATGCGTTGGCCGCAGCTGTTGCCGCCAACGTACCCGTTTGTTTAATGCATATGACAGGTCAGCCGAGAAGCATGCAACTTGCTCCTGATTATAACGATGTGGTTAAACAAGTGTGTGACTTTTTACTGAAACACATCGCTCGCTGTACTGATGCGGGGATTCCGAAAACAAAAATAATGATCGACCCAGGCTTTGGTTTTGGTAAAAGTCTGGTGCATAACTACCAGCTATTGAATAAGTTAGAAGACTTGCATAGCCTCAACTTGCCTATTTTGGTGGGCATGTCCCGTAAGTCAATGCTGGGAACGGCATTGCTAAGGGATGTAGACGACAGGTTGGCGGGCAGCATAGCTGTTGCCACCATAGCGGCCCTTAAAGGGGTACAAATAATACGTGTACATGATGTAAAAGAGACTATAGATGCGATCAAGGTCGTCGCGATGTTACCTAAGGATAATAATAATAATGAGTGATAGAAAATATTTTGGCACAGACGGCATTCGCGGCAAAGTTGGCGAAAACCTGATTAACCCTGAATTTGTAATGAAGCTAGGGTGGGCTGCAGGTAAAGTATTAGCCAGCGAGGGCACCAATAAAGTGTTAATCGGCAAGGATACCCGTATTTCCGGGTATATGCTGGAGTCTGCTTTAGAGGCAGGGTTATCCGCTGCAGGCATTAATATTGGTTTGCTGGGCCCGATGCCCACTCCGGCAATTGCCTATTTGACCAAGACTTTTCGTTCCGAGGCAGGCATTGTTATCAGCGCCTCTCATAATCCCTACTATGATAACGGGATCAAGTTTTTCTCCGCCGATGGCATGAAACTTGATGATGATATCGAAATAGCCATCGAGGCCCAGATGGATAAACCGATGCAATGCGTTGCCTCGGATAAACTGGGTAAAGCGAGTCGGATTAGTGACGCAGCTGGGCGTTATATTGAATTTTGCAAAGGTAATTTCCCGTCGTATTTATCCCTTAAAGGGCTTAAGATTGTTGTGGATTGTGCCCATGGAGCGACATACCATATAGCACCCGATGTATTGAGTGAATTGGGGGCTGAGGTGATTGAAATAGGCACTCAACCTGATGGTCTGAATATTAATCGTAAAGTAGGCGCTACGTCTATGAAAGCCATCACCGCCAGTGTATTGAAAAATAATGCCGATCTCGGTTTTGCTCTTGACGGTGACGGTGACCGTCTTATGATGGTTGACCATAAAGGCAATGTGATTGACGGCGATCAGATTGTTTACATTATCGCTCGTGACGCCCTTCAATCAGGTAAACTAAACGGTGGGGTTGTGGGTACGGTGATGAGTAACCTGGGACTGGAAGTGGCCCTTCATTCTCTGGGCGTACCATTTGAACGCAGTAAGGTCGGTGATCGCTATGTGATGGAACTACTCAAGCGCAAAGGCTGGTCCATTGGCGGAGAAAGCTCCGGTCACATATTAAATCTGACAGCTGCTTCTACCGGGGACGGCATAGTGGCAGGTTTGCAAGTGCTAGCGGCCATGTTGCATGCTAATATGAACTTGGCCGAATTAAGCCGTGGTATGGTCAAGTTTCCGCAAACGTTGATTAATGTCAGGTTTAAGCAAGGCGATACACCTTTAGCGTCAACAGTTGTGCAAGCTTCAGTTAAAGAAGCTGAGGCGGCGCTGGAAGAGCGAGGACGGGTTTTGTTACGTAAAAGTGGTACCGAGCCGCTAATACGGGTGATGGTTGAAGCAAATGACGCCCAGGACTCCACTAAATGGGCTGAGCATATCGCCGATGCTGTTCGCAACGTCACTAATTAAGCTAAAACTCAAAGGTTTTTATGAATGCCTCTTGTATATTAGTGGCATGTTAGTTAATATCTCGCGCGCTTTTTACTAGCGCTTAAGGAAAGAAGATGCAAGCAAATAGTAGGCGACCTGTAGTAGCAGGAAATTGGAAAATGAACGGCAATCTGCAACTTATAGAGCAGTTTGAGAAAGTTTTCAATGGGGTTGATCTCGCTTCTGTAGATGTAGTGATTTGCCCACCGTCTGCCTATTTAGGCAAATTCAAGGTGAAAAACGTTGCCCTGGGTGGACAAAATCTGAGTCAATTTGAAAATGGTGCACATACCGGCGAAATAGCAGGTAAAATGTTAAAAGAGTTAGGTTGTGAGTATGTTATTGTAGGTCACTCAGAAAGAAGAGCCGATAATAACGAATCCAACGAATTGGTAGCCAGTAAAGTAGAGCAAAGTTTACACGAACACTTGCTGCCTATTTTATGTGTAGGTGAGCCAGAAGATATTCGCGATAATGGTCAATTATTTGATTTTATTGCTGACCAACTTGATGCGGTGATAACGAAAGTTGGCATAGAAGCATTTAAAGATATTGTGGTCGCTTATGAGCCTGTATGGGCAATAGGCACAGGGAAAACGGCCAGCCCAGAGCAAGCCCAGGAAGTCCATGCTTTTATCCGGCAACACCTGGCAAAAGAAGATGAAAATATTGCGGCTAAAATTGTTATTTTATACGGCGGTAGTGTTAAAGGTAGTAACGCGACGGAATTGTTTTCCCAAGCGGATGTTGATGGTGGATTGATTGGCGGAGCCAGTTTGAATCCAGAAGATTTTTTAAGCATTTGCCAGGCGGCAAAGCGATAGAGGCAACACATGTTTTACGAAGTATTGATAATAGTATATTTGATTGTAGCGCTTATGTTGATTGGTTTTGTTCTTATCCAGCAGGGCAAAGGCGCAGACATGGGTGCTTCATTTGGCAGTGGTGGTTCTAATACGGTTTTCGGTTCTTCAGGTTCAGGCAATTTCCTCACACGTTCTACTGCAATTTTGGCCACTTTGTTTTTCGTGATAAGCTTAATACTCGGTAATCAGACTGCGGACAAAGAAAAAGCAGTCGACGATTGGCAGAGTATTGAAGTGCCAGTACTAGAAGATGAGCCAGTGCAAAATAAGGTGAATGTTGAGTCAGATGTGCCTGATAGCAGTACGCCTAACGAAAGTGATGTACCTCAGTAATTAATAACACGCGGATATGGTGGAATTGGTAGACACGCAGCCTTGAGGGGGCTGTGACTTAGGTCGTGGGAGTTCGAGTCTCCCTATCCGCACCAATTATAAAAAAGGGCTGTAACCTAGGTTACAGCCCTTTTTTATTTTACGCTGTTGGCTCTTTTCGCCATGGATTTCAATGACCGGATTATGACAACCTAAAATGACTGCTATCAGCCTACAAAGTGTCAACGTAAAATTAGGCGTGGGTAACGACAGTTTTTGTTTGCCCGAGATTAACCTGGATGTTTATCAAGGGGAATTCATTGCTGTGGTCGGGCCTTCCGGGGTGGGAAAATCAACCCTACTAAGAGTGGTAGCCGGTTTGGAGCCCATTGAATCAGGACAAATCCTGATAGACGAAAAAAGGGTTGACTGTTTGCCCAGTGCTGATAGAAATATCGCTATGGTGTTTCAAAACTATGCCCTGTATCCACATATGACAGTGGCGCAAAATATTGGTTTTAGTCAAAAGCTTAAAGGTATTGCCCGTAAAATCAGTCAAAAAAAAGTATTAGATGTGGCTAGGCGCCTCAATGTATAGAATTTGCTGCATAGTTTACCCGAACAGCTCTCTGGCGGACAAAAACAAAGAGTAGCCATTGGGCGGGCCATGATGTGTGAGCCCAGTGTGTTTTTATTTGACGAGCCTTTTTCTAATCTTGACCCGGCGCTTAGAGCGCATATGCGCCTAGAATTAAAAGCCCTGCATCAAAGTTTAGGCACCACCAGTATCTTTGTCACCCATGATCAGCAAGAATCTATGGCTCTGGCCGATCGTATTATATTAATGAGCCCCAAGGGCATTGAACAAATTGATACACCGCAAAACATCTTTACGCAGCCGGTGAATCTTTACGCTGCTCAGTTTTTCGGTGAGCCCCAGTTGAATTTGTTTCAGGCACAGGTAATGTCCACTGGTCTGCAATTGAGCCCGAATTATATCGTGCCCTGGCAGGGGCCGAAAGCATTGATTGATTCTCACGTTACGGTGGGATCAGGCCAAGAGCATTTACGTTTGACGACAAGCATGGCATGGCGATGAAAGTAACCTTGATAGAACATCTGGGCGAAGAGCGGTATGTGTATCTGCACCTAGTGTACGATAAATCACAAAATATAGTGGTAGTGGGCCTGCATCAGTTGTTGGTAGGGCAGGTGGTGCATTTGAGCGTGGCTCCTTATAAATTACTGGTCTTTGATCACAGCCAGCGGCGAATCGACTCTGTTAGCCAAGAAAGGTACCTTATTCCCGTTTTATAGATAACTATCAAAAAAACCAATGATATTAAGTCGTCGGGTACGTCACCCATTATCAGTCATCCCCCTCAATAGCCGCACGGCGACCAATCAGCAATATGTTTTCATTACTTTTTCCCATTGCCTCTTGCTTTCCTAGCTCAATTCCGTACAATATCGCGTCCTTTTATCAGGTTAGAAAATAGCCGGGTATCGAAAGGTAAGTAAGTTAACGTTAACGCTATTACGAGTTTGAGGCATTTATGGTTACTATTCGTTTACAGCGTGGTGGCGCTAAAAAGCGTCCATTTTATCAAGTTGTGGTTGCTGACAGCCGTCGTTCACGCGATGGTCGTTTTATTGAAAACATTGGTTTCTTTAATCCAACAGCACAAGGTCAAGAAGAGCGTTTGCGTCTTGATCTTAGCCGCGTAGAGCATTGGGTAGGACATGGCGCAGGCCTGTCTGACCGGGTTGCACGCTTGGTTAAAGATGTACAAAAAACAGCTGCTTAATTGCAAATGTTTTTACAAGACAGAGGTATAGATGAGTCACGCGTCTGACACATTAGTGATGGGCAAGGTCGGGGCACCTTTTGGTGTCAAGGGCTGGGTCAAAATCACTTCTTATACCAACGAATTAGATGGTATTTTTAGCTATTCTCCCTGGTTATTAGATCAGGCAGGAGAAAGTAAAGAATTCATCGTTGACCAGTGGCGAGCCCACAATAAAGGTCTGGTTGCCAAACTCGTTGGGGTAGAAACCAGAGATGATGCTGAAAGCATCAAAAATCTCGATATTTCTATTAAAGCACAGCAGCTACCTCAATTGGATGGTGATGAGTTTTATTGGCGAGAGTTGGTTGGCATGCAGGTGATAACCGAAAAGGGTTATAGCCTGGGTGTGGTCAAAGAGTTATTTGAGACAGGTGCTAATGACGTTATGTTAATTAAAGCCAATATCAATGATGCTTTCGGTCAAAAAGAACGCATGGTTCCATACCTGCCTGAACAAGTTGTCAAGCAGGTGGACCGTGAGGCGAAAACCATACAGGTGGACTGGGATCCGGCTTTTTAATGGCTGTTGATCCCCAGCGTTGGTTTGGTGTAATAAGTCTGTTTCCAGAAATGTTTCAGGCTTTTACCGAACAGGGCGTCACAGGACGGGCCGTTAAAAACGGCATGTTGCAAGTTGAGTTCTTTAATCCAAGGGACTTTACCCAAGACAAACACCGTACTGTGGATGACCGACCATACGGTGGGGGCCCCGGTATGCTGATGATGGTTCAGCCGTTAACAGACGCAATTCGTGCCGCCAAACAGGCGGCCGGAAAAAAAACCAAGGTGATTTACCTCTCACCTCAGGGAAAAAAATTAGATCAGCGTGGTGTGAAACAACTTTCACAAGATGAAAGTTTGATTCTAGTTGCCGGTCGGTACGAAGGTATTGACGAACGTGTTATAGGCGCCGAGATAGACGAGGAATGGTCTATTGGTGACTATGTGTTAAGTGGCGGTGAATTACCGGCGATGATCTTAATGGATGCAGTAGCGAGATTTGTACCCGGCGTGTTAGGGCATAAGCAGTCAGCAGAGCAAGATTCGTTTAGCGACGGCTTGTTGGATTGTCCCCATTACACCCGGCCAGAAAACTTGCTAGGCAATTTGGTTCCCCCTGTGTTGTTGAGCGGTGATCATCAAAAAATCAAGCAGTGGCGCATAAAGCAGTCGTTAGGTAGAACCTGGCAACGACGCCCTGAATTACTAAACGATCTAGCTCTGACTGAGGAGCAGCAACGTTTGTTAGATGAATATCAACAAGAGTTGTTGCAGCAAAATGACAGTTATTCTGGAATGAGAGGATATGATGAGTAAAGTCAATCAAGATATCATCAAGCGCATCGAAGAAGCACAGTTAAAGACTGATGTTCCTGTGTTTTGCCCTGGTGATACAGTAGTTGTTCAAGTACGCGTTAAGGAAGGCGAGAAAGAGCGTCTTCAGGCATACGAAGGTGTTGTAATTGCTATACGTAACCGTGGCTTACACTCTGCTTTTACAGTTCGTAAGATTTCCAACAGCGAAGGTGTTGAGCGTACATTCCAGACACACAGCCCTGCAATTGGTTCAATTACAGTGAAACGTCGTGGTGATGTTCGTCGTGCTAAGCTTTATTACTTGCGTGAGCGTTCAGGTCGTTCGGCACGTATCAAAGAAAAGCTTAACATCAAAAAAGCTTAACTAAATATTAATTTTTGCGTTACCGTTAACTTATAAGAAAAGCCCGCATTTGCGGGCTTTTTGCTAACTAGCTTATGCATCTTTTGCTTGAACGAGCCAATTATATCTTTGACAGGCCCACTTCCCAGTATTGCTGGTGCAGCAACACTAAATAGATAAGAACGTTGTCTCACCTGTTTAACATCAATGGTTTCAAGAACGACCAAAAAAGCTTGGGTGTAGTGTTACATGCTGATGTCGTACAGACAGACGACTGCTCATAATACCCATCGCCACATAACCTGTTTAAACTTGAACATTATAAATCTCTCCTAAATATACATCGAAGCGTGACAGCTGAATTCTCAGTAGGGGCATTTCTCATATTTTACTCTGTGTCTTGTTATTTTAATTACATTTAATAACTGTGAACCTGAAACGTGTCCAGCGGTTTCGAACAAGGCGTTGTTGTTTGAAAATAGCGATTTTCTTTTAAAAAAAGACAACTCAGGACTAAATCTGCTGGAACATTCCCTTCGGACCCGTAACGGATGTTAGCGTTTAAACGGGCATACTTTGCGTTACGTGAAGACGAAAGAATCACTGTATCCAAAGCCATTGGAGTTGCAGCGTTGTTGGCTGGGATCACTCCAATCACTTAGTGTATCTAAGCTCATGGGTATAACTATTATCTGAACTTCCGGTTATTCGAGGTACCGGCGCAACCTGTTATGAATTGGTTGACTATTTTTTTCGTTGTGCAGATATACTGAGTCCATGGTTATTTAGGAATAGAGCAAGATGCAAAATAAGCTTAAACAAGTGGGTCTCTTAGGGTTGCCTTTTGATCATAATTCTTCCTTTACCCCCGGACCCGCGAAAGCCCCCGAGGTCATCCGGCGTATTCTAACTAATGGCTCGTTAAATTCCGCAACAGAAAACGGAATTGAATTAAAGGCAAACCCTCAGTGGACGCAGTGCGGTGATATTGCCATTAGCCAGGAAAGTGCATTTGTTGAAGAAATTCAAGCAGGGTGCAGTGAGCTGCTATCTAAAGGTATAGCCTTGCTATCAATAGGAGGAGATCATAGCGTTAGCTACCCCATTTTACGGGCTTATGCCGAGCACTTTGAGGACCTTAATATTTTGCATATAGATGCCCATTCTGATCTTTATGACTCTTTTAAAGGCAACCGACTGTCAAATGCTTGTCCGTTTGCACGCATTATGGAGGAGGGCTTGTGTAAGCGCCTGGTACAAGTTGGTATCAGAACCCTGAATGTTCATCAACGTGAGCAGGCCGCTAAATTTGGTGTGGAAATGATCCAGATGAAAGACTGGGATCCTATGCAATTACCGACATTCTCAGGTCCGGTATATATTTCATTAGACATTGATGGCCTTGATCCTGCTTTTGCTCCTGGTGTGTCTCACAGGGAGCCGGGAGGCTTAACGAGCAGAGAGGTTATCAATATGATTCATCATATTGATAACCCCGTAGTTGGCGCGGATATAGTTGAATTTAATCCATTAAAAGATATTGACGATATGACAGCACAACTGGCCGCCAAATTGGTAAAAGAAGTGGCTGGCCAGATGTTACTCAGTCTGGCTAACTAGATAGCCGAATGCAGATCAATGGGGGACACCTTTGAGTAAGGTATTTAAGTTCGCCATTGAAAATCAGAGCCAACAACCCCAAAATTGCAGTGCTTAAAGGTGGCTATGTTGGGCTGGGCTGTTGATCTGTGGATAAATGTTGTTTGTATCATCTAGGTGATAATATGCATTGATTTGGCGCGGGTCGTTGATTTTTGTTGAGGGATAATCTCATCTATGTCAGGTAAACTGCGCCCTGGCAACAGCCTTTGGTATCTAAAGACCGCGCATTTTCTGTTATTTTGCTAATATAGACTGGCTTGCTGGTCTCCTTAACTCATTAGGGTATTGATATTTGACTACTGTAATTCAAGCTGGATCGCGTTCACTGCACCCCCGAAATCTTCATCAGGGAGACTATCCCATGGAGGCTTTAGTGAGCAGTTCGGCGCAGTTACAACCTTTTTTGATCCCGGCCAAAAGCGGTAATAGCAGCATTAACTTTGCTGATCCCGGGGCTGTCAAAGCTTTGAACGCGGCTCTACTCGCCCATTACTACGGTATCACTGTATGGGATATCCCTGCGGGCTATTTATGCCCACCCGTACCCGGTAGAGCGGATTATATTCATGGCATAGCGGATCTATTGGCCGCAGATAATACTGGGCACATTCCCCGTGGAAAAAAGGTTGTCGCCCTTGATATCGGGGTAGGGGCTAATGCTATTTATCCTATAATAGGCAGCCAAAGCTATGGCTGGAAATTTGTAGGCAGTGATGTGGATCCCGTTGCGGTTAAATCGGCGACTATGCTGGCCAGGGCTAATGTCAATTTGCAACCTTTGCTCAAAGTTCGTCAGCAAACACAGTTGGGCAGTATCTTTGCAGGGATCATTACCCCCCAGGATAACTTTAGTTTTACCATGTGTAATCCGCCCTTTCATCGTTCGGCACAAGAAGCGGCCCAAGGTAGCCAGCGAAAGGTGAGCAACTTGGCCAGGCACACCAAAAAGCGTAATCCCCAACGCCAGTCAAAACAGGAACAGGCCAAACTGAACTTTGCCGGTACCCACAATGAACTGTGGTGCGAGGGCGGTGAGCTGGGTTTTATAAACAAGATGATTGCACAAAGTGTTGACTATGCACACCAGGTGGGGTGGTTTACCTCTTTGGTCTCGAAAAAAGAAAACCTACCGCTTATTGCCAAATGCTTCGCACAACTGGGGATCACTCATACTAAAACCATAGATATGTACCAGGGACAAAAGCACAGTCGTTTTATCGCCTGGACATTTAATTAGGTGCAGTGGTACACCAACCATATAAAAAATTCAGAGTAACCAAAATGGAAAAATTGACAGAAAAACAAAAGATGCTCCAAGGCGTGGAATATTTTCCCAGCAACAAGTTGTTGCAGCAAGAGCGTGCCCATGCAAAGCAACTTTGCCATCAGTTTAATCACAGTGATCCTCAAGAGCGCAAAACCAGTCGTACGTTATTACAAACGCTACTGGGGCATTCGCCTAATCCCTGGGTTGAACCTGCCTTTTACTGTGATTACGGATACAATATCAGTACCGGTAAAAATTTTTACGCCAACCATAATGTGGTGATCCTCGACGCGGCCCCTGTTACCTTCGGCGATGATGTGATGCTCGCTCCAGGTGTGTTAATTTCTACCGCATCTCATCCACTGGATGCCACCAAACGCAAAAAAGGCCTGGAACTGGCTTTGCCTATCAGCATAGGCAGCAATGTATGGATAGGTATGGGGGCCAAAATACTCGATGGTGTGTCTATAGGTGATAATGCCGTGGTGGCGGCCGGGGCAGTGGTAAATAAAAATGTGGGGGCTAATACGGTAGTGGCAGGGATACCCGCGACTGTTATCCGAAAATTGCCGGTTCAATCTGACTAACTGTTAGTCTTTAAAGCTGATGTCATGAGTTGTCTAGTGCATCTTATGCTTATGGAGCAATTCAATCAGGTAGCTTTTAAGTATCTGCCTGAGCAGCTAAAATATCCATAACATTAATGAGTGTAAGACAATGGTTGTATGTCCAGGCACAAAATGTTTTTAAAACAGGAGGGGATTATTGAAGAACGATCCTTTACGCCGGGCACTGCTGACAATATTACCCCAGCAGCCCAGGATAAGTGAGTTTGAATTACTTAAAATACTGCAACAGCCACCCTATAAGCTGTTTGACAGAGATGCCTTGGGAGATCTACTGTTGCTATTTCAGACTCATTTTGTGTTGTTCAATGCGTTGTATCAGCTCAAAGATCACTGGTATCAACAGCAATCGTATTGCCTGGAGATAGTGCTAACCCATATTCGTTTATTGCCTTACCATCCTGGCGAGGCCGGTTTGATGCAAAGCGATAAACTACGGGAGTATTATCTGGATTGGCAAAATTTTAGCGGAACAGGCACGGATGATGTGACGGCCCTGATTGATAACTTCTGGCGGCGCATACAGGGTGATGTCGCCAAAGGGAACATTAATCCCAGGGAAGTACAGCAAGCCTACCAAACTTTGGGTTTGGAGCAAGGTTCAAGCTTTGCATTTGTCAAACGGCGCTATCGTAAACAACTATACCAGGATCATCCGGACAAGGGTGGTGACACCGCCCAAGCCCAGGTAATTGAACAAGCCTACCGTTTACTCAAAGACCATTTAAAATAAAGCCCTGATCATCACGGCTTTATTTTAGACTTGTTCGGTATTAATGGTTACTGATCTTGTTGGTCTTTTCGCTGCTGCTCAGACAACAAGCCACGGCGCTCCAGCAGGGGCCATACTTGTGGATCTTTACCGCGAAAACGGCGATACATGATCATCGGATCTTCGGTGCCACCGGGCTGCAACACGTTTTTACGATAGGAATTGGCTGTATCCGGGTCAAAAATACCATTTTGGCTAAAGACCTGCCAGGTATCAGCATCATAAATATTTGACCAGATATAGCCATAGTAACCCGCCGAATAACCACCGGCAAAAATGTGCGAGAAATAACCGGTACGATAACGAGGGGAAATTTGCGGGATCAAGCCAATTTCATCAAAAATAGACCTTTCAAAGGTATCAGCATCTTGCAGTTCGTCAGTTTCCAGGGTGTGCCATTTCATATCGAGCAGAGTTGCAGCCAGGTATTCCGTGGTAGCAAAACCCTGATTGAACTTAGCCGCCGCCTGAATCTTGTCGACCATCTCCTTTGGGATCACCTCACCGGTTTTATAGTGCTTAGCAAATTGGGCTAATACTTCAGGCTCCATCATCCAGTTTTCCATAACCTGTGACGGGTATTCCACATAGTCCCTAGGCAAAGCTGTACCAGTTTGGGACTGATAATATCCATCAGAGAGCAGACCTTGGATGGCGTGGCCAAATTCATGGAACAGGGTAGAAGCTTGATCGAAGGTCAATAAAGTTGGGGTGTCTCCCACGGGGCGGGGGAAGTTAAGCACGTTGTAAATAATCGGCTTGACGTTTTTACCAAACATCTTCTGTTGCTTGCGAAACGAGCCCATCCAGGCACCACCGCGTTTGCTTTCCCGCACATAGTAGTCGGTCATATACAAACCGATTGATGCGCTGTTTTTATCAAATACTTCGAAGGTGCGCACATCAGGATGGTACCTGGGAATATCCATTCGCTCCTCGAATGTCACACCCCATAAGCGATTAGCGGTATAAAACACCCCGTCCCGGGTCGCATCTAACGAGAAATAAGGTTTAGTCGCTTCGGCGTCGAGATCGTAACGGGCCTGACGAATTTTTTCTGCGTAGTACCACCAATCTGCACCCTCAAGCTGGAATTCCCCACCTTGGGCGTCGATCATTTTTTGCATATCTGCAGCTTCTTCTTTAGCTCGGGTTAGTGCCGCGGGCCATACTTGATCCAATAACCCGTAAACATTTTGTGGCGTTTTGGCCATGGCATTTTCCAGCACAAAATGGGCGTGGGTCTTATATCCCAGCAATTGTGCCTTTTGGTAGCGTAATGATGCGATCTTGGCTGCAATTTGCTTGTTATCATTTTTATTGTCATTGTCACCCCGCTGCACGTAGCCCTGATAAAGCTGCTTGCGTAAATCACGGTTATCGGCATAGGTTAGAAAGGGGGTCTTGCTGGGGCGATGAGTGGTAAATACCCATTTTCCTTGGTGCCCGCGCTGAATAGCGGTTTCAGCTGCCGCAGTGATGATGTCCACAGGTAAACCGGACAAGTCTTTTTTATTGTCGATGACCAGTTCAAATTCATTTGTTTCGGCCAGCAGATTTTCAGAAAACTGCAAACCTAGTTTGGACATGGCTTCATTAAGTGCGCGCAGTCTGGTTTTGTCAGTTTCGTTGAGGTTGGCCCCGCCGCGCACAAAGGCCTGGTAGGTGTCCTGTAAAAGGGTCTGCTGGTCAATGCGCAATGCTAGTTGTTCTTTTTGTAGGTAAACCTGTTTAACCCGGGCAAATAACGCTGCGTTTAAATAGATGTCATCATTTAATGCAGAAAGGCGAGGGGATACGTCCTTGGCAATGGCCTGCATCTCTTTGTCGGTGTCGGTACCGTTTAAGGCAAAAAAGATAGTGCTGACCTTGTTCAGTACTTGTCCGGATTTTTCCATAGCGACTAGGGTATTTTCAAAGGTGGCAGGATCGTTATTATTGGCGATGGCGTTTATTTCTTGCTCGTTTTGCGTGATCCCCTGAGCAAAAGCGGGAAGATAGTCTGCGTTGCTGATTTTAGCAAAATCAGCAACGCCAAAGGGCGTGTCATAGTCGACCAACAGGGGGTTGAGCTGAATATTGTCTGAAGGTTGAGAATGGCTTTTTCGGGTATTATCAGAATCGGCTACAGTGTGTTTAGCGGTTTCTGTATTGGGTTGGCAGGCGGACAGTAGCAGCGTTAAAGCTACGGGGCCAAGTATATGTTTTTTCATGTATTTCCCTATGTATTTGCTATAAATACTGATGCAGCTGGTTTTTATTAAGTGCAACGATAGCCCTCAAAACTCAACAGTATAATGATTAACGCTGTTATCACCAATATGTTGCGCCATACACCAGTATATTAATGCACCCTGTTCAATTTTACGCTGTAGTTATGTTATGTCGCCTCGCCCCCGTCCTGTGCTTACGTGAAGGTGAACTAAACCGCAAAAACAGGTGTTGCCTACCACACACATTTCATGCATAGGCTATGGTTATGGGGCGTTCTGGTGTATGTATAATAAGCAAATAGCTTTATTAATCGACCCAAAAGGGCAAATAGTAAATTAGTGCTTGCGAAAAAAATATCGGAATGTTAAAAAGTCAATCTTAGTGTGATAAATAGCAATTATCGTGATGTAAATAAATAATTACAGTGCCGGTTTTCACTGACTTTTATTTTCAAATTTCTTTTACAGCTGTTAACAGTATGTAGTTTTTCTACCTTAAATAAACGTGAGTCCAATATGTTACGCGATAACATCAATAATATTAATATCTCTTCTGAACAGGTTTTAATTACCCCTGAAGCTCTTAAAAATGAGTTGCCGGCAAGTGAGCATGCCCTGTCTGTTATCCAATCTTCGCGCAATATCATCTCAGACATTATCCATCGTCGGGATCATCGATTTCTGGTTATTTGTGGGCCTTGCTCCATTCACGATATTGAAGCGGCTAAGGAATATGCCTTAAAGCTCAAAGAGCTTCATGAATCATGTAAAGACACATTATATATAGTCATGCGGGTCTATTTTGAAAAACCGCGCACTACAGTGGGCTGGAAAGGCCTGATCAACGATCCCCACATTGATGATACGTTTGATATTGAAACCGGGATCCGTAAAGCTCGAGAGTTGCTCATTTGGCTGGCGGAGCTTGAAATACCGGTGGCCACTGAGGCATTAGACCCCATTAGCCCGCAATATCTGGCTGAATTATTTAGTTGGTCGGCGATAGGGGCGAGAACCTCTGAGTCACAAACGCACCGTGAAATGGCCAGTGGTTTGTCGATGCCGGTTGGGTTTAAAAACGGAACAGATGGTAGTCTGGATATCGCCATTAATGCCTTAAAATCGGCGGCTTCTGGACACAGTTTTATGGGCATTAACTCCCAGGGTCAGGTGAGTGTTATCAAAACACAAGGTAATCCTGATGGGCATATAATATTGCGCGGTGGCAAGCAGCCTAATTATGATTCAGTGTGTGTGGCCGATTGCGAACATGAAGTGAAAGAGGCCAAACTAACCGCGGGTTTGGTGATTGATTGCAGCCATGCCAATTCGAGTAAGGATTACCGCCGCCAGCCTTTGGTTGCCAAAAACGTGGTTAACCAGATTTTAGAAGGCAATCAGTCGGTCATTGGGATCATGCTTGAAAGTCACTTGCATGCGGGCAATCAAAGCAACAAGGGATTAGCCGCCCACGCGTTACAATATGGTGTATCGATAACCGATGGTTGCATCGATTGGCAAAGCACTGATGACTTGATAAATCATATGCGTGATAAGCTGATAACGGTGTTGCCGTTGCGCTTAAAAAAATTAAATGAGCCTGATTAAAAGGAGGGTGTATGTCGACCGAACTTGATCAATTGCGCCTGGAAATAGACGAAGTGGATAGCCAATTGGTCAAGCTTTTGGCAAAACGTTCCTCCCTGACAGCTAAAGTAGGCGTGTATAAAAGTAAGGTAGGTTTGCCTATTTATGTTCCGTCCCGTGAAGCCGAGTTGATCGACAGTCGTCGTCGTCAGGCAGAAGCTACGGGGGTGCCACCGGCATTGGTAGAAGACTTATTACGGCGGATAATGCGCGAGTCATACCATACGCAAAACAAACAGTATCTTTGCACTAACCCCGGTATCAAAAAGGTGGTAGTGATAGGCGGAGGCGGTGCGCTTGGTCGCATCTTTGTGGATATGTTTACTCGCAGTGGTTATGCCGTGCACACTCTGGAACAAAACGATTGGCCACGAGCCGCACAGATATTTGACGGTGCAGGCCTGGTGATGGTCGCTGTTCCCATCAAGCTTACTGAACAGGTTGTCGCTAAGCTCGATGGCCTGCCCAAAGACTGCTTATTGGTGGATATCACCAGTACTAAGGAAAAACCACTATCGGCTATGCTACAGTCTCATAAAGGGCCAGTCGTAGGTTTGCATCCTATGTTTGGCCCGGATGTGCCCAGTCTGGTTAAGCAGGTGATCGTAGTCTGCCACGGACGTGATGAGCGTCAATATGAGTGGTTATTGCAACAGATGCGTATTTGGGGAGCCGTGTTGCAACATACATCGGCGCAAGAGCATGATACTGCAATGGTTTTTATTCAGGTAATGCGCCATTTTACCAGCTTTGTATTTGGCGCCCATCTTGCTGCGGAAAATCCGCCTCTGAAGCAACTTATCTCCCTTAGTTCGCCTATTTACCGTCTTGAGCTGGCAATGGTGGGGCGGCTATTCGCTCAGGATCCGGTACTCTATGCCGATATTATCTTTAACAACAAAGACAGTATTGCCGTCTTGACCAGCTTTAGAGACAGGTTCGATCAAGCCCTGGAGCTGGTTAAACAAGACAACAAAGCCGAGTTTATTAAGGAATTTTTCAAGATTGGTGCCTGGTTCGGCAGCTATTCAAAACAATCTCTGATGGACAGTAAAAAATTGTTATTAAAAGCCGATGATGATCGCACGTTCAGTGAGTAATACCATTGCTCCTTGATATGTGAACAACTCACAAGGCGCTGGCAAGTTTCATAGCAAAGCGTCACGTCTAATGCTGGTTGCCTTCATAGACCTTACAATGCAGCTATAGAGCTTGGCAGACCTTCCCAAAGGGCGATGCTAAATTTGCTTACGCTTTACCCGCAAACCGGGACAATTCACACCCTGGTTAAGCAAATTTTATCGACCGCTGAGTGAGTAGATATTAAGGTAAATTGGTATAAATCCCCTAAATGTGGCTATAAAGATCAATCACATCGCTAATAGAGGCAGATCAACTTGCGGGCACACAATCGTGAAAGTGTTATGAGCAATAAAGGTTATGTTTACATTGGATATCCAATGACAAAACAGGCGCTAACTTAAGCGCCTGTTTTGTTTTTTACCGCAGGTGTTCACTGACTAGTGTTGTGTCAGGGCTTTTACTGCGGCTATTTTAGTCGGGTTGATTTCATCGTTGGGATAACAGCCCAGGACCTTAAAGTAGCGAGTCGTCGCTCTTAACTCTTCGAGAGCGTTTTGCATCGGTCCATCCTGAATATTGCCCTCTACATCTATATAAAACATCTCTTCCCAGGGATTACCTGTTATGGGCCTTGATTCCAGTTTAGTCATGTTGATCTTGTTGTTTTTTAGTATCAACAAGGCTTCAACCAGGGCACCGGGTTTTTGTACGGTGGACATCACCAGGGTGGTTTTTGCTGGTATTTGTAGGGGGACGTTGACATTTTGTCTGGCGACCACGATAAACCGGCTGTGGTTTTCTTTTTGATTGGCCAAATTCGACTTGATGGCGTGCAAACCATACAGGGCACCCCCGGCCTCGCTGCCAATGGCGGCGACAGTATCAAGCTTCAACTCGTTGACCAAGAGCATAGCTGCCGAAGTGCTATCACAGGTTTTTACTTCTACGTTACCCAGCTCAGTTAAAAAATGACTACATTGGGCAAAAACCTGAGGGTGGGCATAGAGGGTTTTGATTTTGCTAAGATCACAGTCTTTGGCAACCAATAATGCATGTTTTATCGGGTGGGTCAGTTCACCAATGATAGACAAGTGGGTGTGTTGTAGTTGGTCGTAAACTTCGTTGATACTGCCAGAAGTGGTATTCTCAATAGGTAATACCGCATAGTCCGCTTCGTTGGTTTCAACTTTTTTGATAATTTCACCAAAGCTTTGGCAGCCCAATTCCAGCAACTCCCCCGGGCGACGTGAGAAATATTTTTGCGTGGCAAGGTAGCTATAAGACCCTTTATCCCCCAAAAACGCCACTCGGTTAAGGGGCAGGCTACTACCAGGATTGGCGCGCGCTGCCAGCAGGGCTTGCTGGTTTAATACTGAATCTTCAATGATCACATGAAATAACTGGGTCACATAATGGGGATCCAGACCGTGTTTTTGACCGTTTTTGATCAAACTCACTAATAATTGTTCTTCCCGGTGATGGTCTCTGACGGGTATATGGTGGGTGATCTTGGTCTCTGCTACCTGATTAGTGCATTGTTGGCGCTGTGCCAGTAATTCAAGCAACTGTTGATCGATTGACGTTATTTGTTCTCTTAATTTTGCTAATTCATCTACCGACATTTTACTCACTTCTTTGGCATGGTTGAAAAGCCTCCCTTTAAGGAGGCTGACACTGTTTAACATATAATTTGGGAATGTAGCTGGTGGCCTGGTTAAAATTACCGGAACAACACACAGACTACTTATCATCTTTATTGAATCTATTAATTTGGACTTTGCTTGTCAATCTTTACTTTATGCGAAAAAATCTGATTACCCAGCTATTAGCAATAACCAGGCAAGTGGGGTAAAGGCGCTTACCTGTCTCTCTCTAGAAAATCATGCTTCCAGCAGGGACTTCAGCAACAGTCTCAGTTGGGCCACATCAAAAGGTTTGTCACATAGGGCATTGACACCTGTTTGGTGAATATTGGCCATCTGTAGGCTGTCTGCGGCTTCAGATGTCACCATAATAATAGGAAGATGTGCAGTCGCACGATTGAAACGGATAAATTCAGACAGTTCTCTGCCGTCCATTTCTGGCATATTGTAGTCTGTTACCACCAAATCGAAGGTATTCTCTTTGAGCATGGTTAACGCCACTACGCCGTTTTGCGCCTCAATAATACGGGCGATACCCAAGCCTTCCAATACTCGGCGAATATGGTTACGGGCCAGCGTGCTGTCATCGACTAACAATACGCGAACCTCCTTTACATCGAACCGCTCCAAATCCATATCTTCGCTGTTGATCAGGTCTAGCGAGGCTTTTAATGCGCGAGTCAGGTTCTCGGTGCTGAAAGGTTTAGGGAGTATAGCCGCGACGCCCGCTTGCTTAAATTCTTCCAGTTTTCCCGGCCGGTTCTCACTGGTTACCAACATAAAAGGAATATCTGCGCAGGCAGGGGTGTTTTTCATCTTAAGCAGTATTTCCAGAGCTGTGCCATCTTCCAGATATAAGGCACTGAGAACTAAGTCTGCGTTGTCTTTGTCAAGGGTACTTATCGCTTCATTAACATTGGTCACGGCAAACACATTTTTGACATTTTCTTGATCCAACAAGCCGATAATTATTTTGCGCTGAGTATCTGATGGCTCAACCAATACGATACTTAAATCGGACAACAAAATTTTATGCATTTTTGATCCTTAAATATCAGCCGTTAACCCCCTGCCAATTTGACCTTGAGCCCCCGTTTTTCTAACGTGAGTTTTATTTTCTCTCTATTATCGCCCTGAATTTCGATAATACCATTTTTTACCGCTCCTCCTGTACCACACATTTTTTTTAGCTCGCTGCACAGCTGCTTAATTTCAGCTTCGTTCATCGCCATCCCTGATAATGATGTGATGCCTTTGCCTTTTCGGCCTTTGGTTTCCCGGCGAATACGAATTATTCCATCTGTCTTGGGGGGCATTGTAGGCGTTTTTTTGGGCGTTATCCGGCCCATATCGGTACTGTAGACTAAATCGTTTTGACTCATTGTCTTTGCTAATCCAATCTGCTTATTCAAATTAAGTTAGGATTCTAATAAAAAAAAAGGGATTTTTATAGGCAAAGTGAAAAACGACTTAATATGTCGCACCTAATGATTACTATTATACTTGCAGATATAGAAGCGTGCAGAGCGAACCTTTACTAGGGATGGCCAGCAACCTACTGTAATTGTGGATAAAAAATTTGATCTTGCCAACATGCAGGATGTACTTGTCGTTTTTTACGATGCCATTAAAAGCGTCAATAGAGGTCGTGATAATGGTATATAAAAAGACTATAGGTAGTTTTCTACTAAGTATGTTGTTGAATATGAATAAATTACTGTTACTTCAGGTTATCCGTTTCAGTATGGTTAACCAGCGGTCGTTCGTATCCAAAAACACGCTAGATTGCATACGCCTCGGCCAACACTGGACTGGTTTTGGATTTGTCAGCGTAAAGTATCAACAAAATAAATATTTTTGACGAGGGATAACCCTAGGGGGAGAATTGTGTGATCCTTTGGCAGTCTAGGGGTGACCCGGTTTACATAACATTTACTATATGAGGAAAACCATGCAAGCCATTTTTCGAAAAGCACAAATTGACGATATTACGGCCTTAGTGAACTTTAATCAGTTGATGGCCAAAGAAACAGAAGACAAGCAACTTGATACACACATTCTGCAGTTGGGTGTCAGTAGTCTGGTTAAGGATAGTAACAAGGGCTTTTATCTGGTCGCAGAAATTAACGATCAAGTGGTGGGCAGTTTGATGGTCACCAAGGAGTGGAGTGATTGGCGTAATGCTGATTTTTGGTGGATTCAGAGTGTCTACATCACCCCCCAGTTCAGACGTAAAGGTCTTTACAGCGGTTTGTACAATCATGTCAAGGAACTGGCAGAGGGATCGGAAAACGTTTGCGGTTACCGGCTGTACGTTGAGAATGACAACAGGGTTGCCCAGCGAACTTATGAGTCTTTGGGTATGCACCAGAGTCATTATTTAATGTACGAAAGCAAATAGTCCCGTCTGTTTTTCAAGGCCATAAGAAAAAACACGTTTTTAATTATGGCCTTGAAATATGAAATTGGATAAAACTTGCCTTGGTTATTTACCAGACTACAGTGTTGGAGCATACATAATTGACCTATGCTACTTGTATTAATCCAATTTGCCATTAAGTCACGTAGAGCTAATGACAAGGGCCACCACTAACGGAGAAAAGATGTTATCAAAGTTAATAAGCTGGTTTGAAGATGCCACCTCAGGGGGGGATAATCAGCAGCCTGAGCACAAGGTTGAATTGGCAATAGCAGTATTGTTGTATGAAATCATGCGTGCCGACGGTAATTTTGGCGGCCAGGAAAAACAGGTGTATCACCGCATACTGACACAACATTTTTCCCTGGATGATCAGGAGCTGACTAGCCTGACCTCTTTGACGGAAGAGCAGGTTGAAAAGGCAACTGATTTTTCCCAGTTTACCCGGGTGATCAATGACGTGTGTAACGTACAGGAAAAGCGCAAGGTGCTCGATGGGTTATGGCACCTGGCCTATGCTGATGACTCCCTTGACCCGGAAGAAGAGTATCTTATTCGCAAAATTGCGGATTTGTTGTATATACCCCACAGCCAATTTATTCAAAGTAAACTTGCTGCATCGTCCCATCTTTAAATGTGTGCCCGGGGACGTGTTAACCGTTTAGCGAGAAACAGATTACTTACCGGTAGCGTTAGCGCAACAACGACTGAGAATTTACCAATTTATTGAACCGGATGGGAAATTTGTTAAAGCCAAGCCAGTCATCCTACTCATACCGGTTACCCCAAGTAAAATGCCTGGATCACAGGTATGGTGAACGTTCTGATGGAATATGGTTTTTTATTGGCTGAGATGGCGTTTGCATATTATGACTATCAGCACGTTTTAGTCACGTATTGACGGATTTTTTGCATAGGTGCCAATTCACCCTGTGCTTTTTTACTGCTCAGGTCTGTGGGCGCTTGCTATTATGGTGGCGAACCAGAAAAGAAAATATTGATAGGACTGCCAATGCAATTTGGATCGTTACGCCAGCTAACCCTTATTAGTTTTGCATTAGTGTTGGTCCCGCTCGCCGTGCTGTTGTGGCACAGTCAACTTACCTTGCGTAAAACCGGAGAAATCGCCACCAATGAAGCGGCATTTTCTGTCGCTATGGTAAGAAGCGTCAATAAACTTGAGGGTTTCGCGGTTGATATCGAACGCTTGTTACGCCAGTACCATGTGTTAGATAAAGTTGAGTTAAAAACCCTATCCGATAAATATATTGAACGCTTTAGCGGATCACTGACCTCACTGTGTGACCAGCTTGAACCCTCAACGGAGTGCAGGGTGTTAAGAGAACGTCTGACGTGGTTTAGCCGTTATGATCGATTTGGGGACCAATTATTGTTAGATGCCCAACTGGCCGAGTTTCGTCGCTCATTAGATGACTTGGGAGACGGTGTGGATAATTTGCTGGATATGCGCATCAAGAAACGCCAGTCTTATGTCACTTCTGTTCAACAAACCCAAGCCTGGTTAACCGCCCTGTTGGTGAGTATCTCTCTGTTACTTATTATGATTGGCAGCCAGCTTATATTGCGTCCGGTTCGTAAGCTGGAACGAGTCATCCAAGCTATTTCCCAACAGGATGACATTTTACCGGCAATATCCAATTCTGGCCCCAAAGAATTGATCCTGGTTGAACGCAAATTACACCGTTTGGCGGACAGGTTGACGCAGCTGGAGCACTTACGTCATGCTTTGTTACGCCATGCATCTCATGAATTAAAAACGCCGTTAGCCAGTATTAAAGAAGGGTGTTCCTTGTTAACTGAGCAGGTTGTGGGCAGTTTAAATGAGCAGCAAATAGAAGTATTGTCATTGCTCAATGGCAGTACAGATCGGCTCAATACTTTGATCATGCAATTGCTGGACTACAATCTACTTTTACAACAAGCTAAACCTGATTTTCAATGGCTAAAAACCCAGCCGCTATTCGACAGTTTTATAACCGATAATAGCTTGGTATTAAAACAGCATAAACATCAAATTGAGACCGATATAATATTAAAACAGGTTTATGCTGATAATAATCTTTTCAGACGTATATTGGATAATTTGCTGTCTAACGCTATTGCCCATGGCAGTAAAGGACAATCTATTAATATCAAGCTTTATCAGGAGAATAACGTGCAAATATTGGATGTTGCCAACCGTGGGCCAAAAATTTCACAAGAACAGCGTACTATGCTCTTTGAACCCTTTAACCGGGGACGAGCCAAGCGCAACGACCGTATCATAGGATCGGGGTTGGGTTTGTCTATTGTGGCCGACTGCGCGCGAATAATGGGCGGCAAGGTAGAGATCATAGACGTTGATTATGCCGACGTATGTTTCCGCGTTTCTATTCCGTTAAGGGAGTATGAAGTGTGAAGATTTTCAGTATTAGCCTGCTGGTCCTGGCGCTATCCGGCTGTCAGATGCTGTCCTCATTCCCACAAAACGAGCACAACACAAATGATGTGAATGTATCCCATTCGTTTTGTCAATATATAGAACCATCGGTGGATGATGAATATAACTGTCAGTTATCTTATTGGTTACGTTATTGGTTAGACGCCGATGATATGACTTGGGAACAGCGTAAGGCGGAGATTGCATTGTTAACCGATAGTGCCCAGGACAGCTTACGCAAAGTACTGTTGAGCCAAGGTGGCTACACACCTTATCAGGACCGCCTGCGTTCTCAGGTCTGGGCGGGTAATCTAATCAAAGAATTTGACGGTGGAATGCAGGATTTGTTAACAGTAATGGTTTATCAACCCAGTCAAGCGTTACTGGAATTGGAATCTGCCTTAGTCACCTTGAGTAAAATCAACACTGCGCAATCGAATCGAATCGAAGAACAGCAAGAATTGGTGGATCAGCAACACAGCCAAATAGAACAATTATTGAATATTGAAGAAGCGATTATGGATCACACCAAAGGGGAGCTTAAGTGAGTAAAACAGAGGCCTCTTTAAAGCCAAAAATACTGCTCGTCGACGATGATGAGAGTTTATTGCGCTTGATGGCGATACGCCTCACAGGTGAAGGTTATAACGTGCACAGTGCTGATGGTGGCAAAGATGCATTGCGCCTGATGAACACTCAGAATTATGATGTGGTGCTAAGCGATCTGCGTATGCCTGGATTAGACGGGTTAAGCTTGTTTGAAGAGATCATGTCTTTAGGTAAGGATATTCCGGTTATCCTGATGACCGCTCATGGCACTATTCAGGATGCCGTGGAAGCAACCCAACGTGGTATATTTGGCTTTTTAACCAAACCTGTCGATCACGTGGAATTGCGGGATTTGTTGGACAAAGCCGTCAGCCAAAGTCAAGGGGCCCAATCGAGTGCCTGGCGAGAGCCCATTATCACCCGTTCCATGCAAATGGAACAATTGCTTGATCAGGCTCATCGGGTTGCACAACGTCATGTTAGCGTACTGGTTAGTGGTGCAAGCGGTACGGGTAAGGAACTTTTCGCCACAGCTATTCACAAGGCCAGCAAAAGGGTCAATAAACCCTTTGTAGCCATAAACTGTGGGGCCTTACCGGAAAATTTACTCGAATCTGAATTATTTGGTCATGCTAAAGGCTCATTTACCGGAGCGGTGAACGAGCATCGGGGCCTGTTTCGTGAAGCAGACGGTGGTACGTTATTTCTCGATGAGATTGGTGACATGCCGATCCAGTTGCAAGTCAAGCTACTCAGAGCATTGCAAGAACAAGTGATCCGTCCCGTGGGCAGTACCAAGCAGATCCCGGTTGATGTGCGTATCATTTCTGCTACTCACAAAAATCTTTCTAATGAGATGGCTAAGGGGCATTTCCGCGAAGATTTATATTATCGCCTAAATGTAGTGAATTTAACCTTGCCCACACTACGTGAACGTTCTGAAGATATTCCTCTGCTAGCCAGATATTTATTAAAGAAAAGCGCTGAACGTCATGAAGTAAAGGTTAGTCGTTTTTCTGATGATGCCATGCAGTTGTTAACGACTGAGTTGTGGCCAGGAAATGTTCGCCAGTTAGTTAATGTGGTGGAACAATGTGTGGCATTAACCCAGACTTCCGTTATTGGGATGCATTTGGTTGAACAAGCTTTATCCAGCTCAGAGCAAAAATGGCCAACCCTGACAAAAGCCAGAGAGGCGTTTGAACAAAGCTATTTGCTTAAACTGTTGAAAATGACCGATGGAAATGTCACCCGGGCGGCGGAGATTGCCGGTCGTAACCGCACAGATTTGCATAAGTTAATGAAAAAACACAGCTTGCACTCCATTGACTTTAAACACGAATAAAGCAACTTGGGTGGCTAAAAACAGGTCAATGCTGTCATCAGAGCTTGAAATCGACGGATAATTGTCCTGGGAACAGGTTATTACTACACATTTTTATTTACTGCCTTACAATACCAGGCATTGTTGACAGGTAGCGGGAAATAAATGCGGGTAGCGCTTGGCGTCGAATACGACGGATCCAGTTTTCACGGCTGGCAAAGACAAAATGAAGTAGTGAGTGTGCAACAACATCTGGAGGAAGCGTTAAGCCGGGTGGCTAATGAGCCAATTAGAGTGACCTGTGCCGGTAGAACCGATGCTGGGGTACATGCGACCAGCCAGGTGGTACATTTTGATACCCAATGTTATCGTCCTGACAGAGCCTGGACTTTAGGTATCAATACTTATTTGCCTAAAACAGTTGCGGTGCGCTGGGTGAGGGCAGTGGATGAGGCGTTTCACGCCCGCTTCTCTGCTACTGCCAGGCGTTATCGTTATCTTATCTACAATAATAATTTTCGTAGTGGCATATTACCTAAAGGGGTGACCCATGTTCACGGCCCTTTGGATCACAACTTGATGCAACAAGCTGCTCAGCACTTTGTGGGTAAACACGATTTTAGCGCCTTTCGCGCGGTAGGCTGTCAAGCCAAGACTGCCATCCGTACCCTGTCTCATATCCGTGTTATTCGCATGGGCGATTACATCATAATAGATGTGCAGGCCAATGCATTTTTACATCATATGGTACGTAATATAACGGGAACCTTATTAACGATCGGCAGAAAAGAACAGCCCACGCACTGGGCGGCTGAGCTGCTAGAAGCAAAAGATCGGACGAAAGCAGGGGCTACTGCCAAGCCAAATGGTTTATATTTAGTTAAAGTGACGTACCCTGAACATTTTAATATCCCCGCATTGAATATGGGGCCGCTATTTTTATCAGATGACTTATAATACTAATGATTTTACCTGAGCACTTCTTAGACCAGTTTTGCTTTCGTAACTTTTGCTAACTGTGTTTTAATACTAAATAAGCAAACATATTAATAAGGCAGTGTTATCGTTTATTATGCCAATGAACGAAAATAACAAGGCCAGACAAGGTTGATTAAATGAGCTGGATTGAAAAAATATTACCCCGTACCAAGTCCCTCACTAAAAGTAATGTTCCAGAAGGGATTTGGACCAAATGCACTAAATGTGATGCGGTATTGTATAAAACTGAACTGGAAAAGCAGCTAGGTGTGTGCCCCAAGTGTGATCATCATATGCGTATATCTGCCAGAGTCAGGATCAATCACTTTTTGGATCAAAATGATAGGCTTGAACTAGGAACTGAACTTGAGCCAAAAGACATACTCAAATTCAAAGACTCCAAAAAATACAAAGATCGGCTCTTGGCAGCGCAAAAAACGACCAATGAAAAAGATGCATTGATCGCCATGCAAGGTAAATTAAAAGGCATGCCGGTTGCAGTAGTAGCCTTTGAGTTTGCCTTTATGGGAGGCTCAATGGCGTCAGTTGTCGGAGCACGTTTTGTTAAGGCCGTAGACGCTTGTCTGGAACATAATATGCCGCTTGTTTGTTTCTCGACCAGTGGCGGTGCGCGTATGCAAGAAGCCTTGCTGTCGCTGATGCAAATGGCTAAAACCAGTGCTGCTTTGGCTAAAATGAGCGAGAAAGGCTTACCTTACATATCGGTCATGACCGATCCGACTATGGGTGGTGTATCAGCCAGTTTAGCGATGTTGGGTGATGTTAATGTGGCAGAGCCGAAAGCCTTGATAGGCTTTGCTGGACCAAGGGTTATAGAGCAAACGGTGCGGGAGACTTTACCAGAGGGATTCCAGCGAAGTGAGTTTTTGCTGGAAAAAGGGGCGATAGATATGATCGTCGACCGCCGGGCGATGCGTGATAAAATATTCAGCATCTTGTCCAAGCTGCATCATCAACATCATTAGTTAATGACCTCAATGACATTTTTGCATAATTCCACGGCCTCAGCTTTAGAGGCCCGTTCTTTAGCCGATTGGCTTGAGCATTTAAGCGTACTTCATCCTAAAAATATCGAATTGGGTTTAGAGCGTGTGGCGCTCGTTTACCAACAGCTTAATCTGGACTTTTCCGCCTGTACTGTGGTGACGGTTGCCGGCACCAACGGCAAGGGTACAACCTGCGTTATGTTGGAACAAGCCTCTCTGGTCGCGGGTAAAAGTGTGGCGGTATACAGCTCCCCACACTTGCTCGATTACCGGGAAAGGGTCAGAGTCAATGGTGCTATGCTGGATGAAGCCGCCCACTGCCTCGCTTTTAGTAAAGTTGAGCAGGCAAGGGGAGAAATAGCCCTAACCTATTTTGAATTTGGCACATTAGCGGCATTGCAACTTATGCACGATGCCGGTGTCGATATTTTGTTGTTAGAGGTGGGACTGGGTGGCAGACTGGATGCGGTTAATGTGATCGATGCGGATATTGCGGTGATCACCAGCATTGATTTAGATCATCAGGATTGGCTTGGCACCACCAAAGAACAAATAGCGCGGGAAAAAGCCGGTATTTTTAGAGCTAAGGGCGTCGCTGTTATTGGTGAACCACTCCCTCTGCAGGCTTTGATTAAGGCGGTAGACCAACTCGAGGTGCAGGCAAGTTGGCAGGGGCAAGATTTTCATGTTCAGCAAACCCAAGGCGGGTTCGACTGGTCCAACGCTAATATCCAGTTGACCGATTTACCTCTTCCGCATATACCTTTGCAAAATGCCTCTACGGCGCTACAAGTTATACAGTTGCTCAAATTTGACCTTGATTTGCCACAACTAAAATATATTTTGGCTCACAGTCACCTGCCTGGTCGGCAACAACTGCTGCAAAGTGAACCTGATGTATTGCTGGATGTCGCCCATAATCCTCATGCCACCAGACATTTGTACAGTCTACTGGCCACCCGCAGTTACCGCGATATTTACCTGGTAGCGGGTATGCTTAAAGACAAAGATATTGCCTCAACCTTTGCTCCCTTATATCCCCTCAACGCCACCTGGTTGCTTAGCTCGTTAGACGTGCCCCGTGGTGCCAGTGCCGGTGATCTTAAAATGGTATTGGATCAGGGTCAAAGGGTGCTTGAATTTCCCACCATCAAGCAAGCTTATCAACATGCTATTGATTCAGCCGATAAAGAAGATTTGATTGTGGTATTCGGTTCATTTTTTACGGTTGCCGAAGTGCTTAATTTAAATCAAGTATTAAGGATGAATTAGAGTGACGTCTGCGCTACAAAATAGATTAGTGGGTACCGTCATTATAGTGGCTATCGCGGTGATTTTTTTGCCAGATTTATTGAGTGGCAAACAGCCATCGAATAAAGAACTATTTGTAGAACTGCCCCCTCGTCCGGCGATAAAAACGGTTCAGCGCCCGGCGTCTTTTTCAACCCAGGGGGTAAAAGAAGCCGTTACCCGCAAGATTGAAATTGTGAACGAAACTGCTCTAGATGAGCCAGCTGTCAAAAGTTCAACACAAACGGCCCAAGAGACAGAAAATAAAGTCCCTGCAGCCACGCAACAAGTTGCGGTGGTGAACAGTTTGGAAGAAGGCACTGTCATAGAAAGTGATCAACAGCGTTTATTGGCTGGAGCCGGTTGGGTCGTGCAACTTGGCAGCTTTCGCCATCAAAAAAATGTCAAAGAATTACTGGCCAAATTAGAAAAAGGTGGCTATCGAGCCTTTAGTCGACCCGTTCAGACCAGTTCTGGCACCTTGACTAAAGTGTTTGTTGGTCCTGATTTACAGAAAAAACGGCTTGAGAAAGCATTGGTGCACTTAAAAGACCTAACTGGTTTGCAAGGTAGGGTGACACCTTTTACTGTGCAATAATATCCATGATTTTAAGCATTAAATTAGCAAGATTTTAGCGCTGGATTTTGCTAAGATGCGCGGGAATTTTTTCTATGACCTTATATCGCCCATTGCGATTAGGTTATGCCCCACTAGTGGATTTAAACGAAATTTATGAACTGGATAGACTACGCTATTCTTGGCGTGATATTGCTTTCCAGCATTATCAGCCTGATCCGTGGCTTTGTAAAAGAAGCTATTTCCCTGGCAATCTGGATCAGTGCTTTTTTCATTGCCAGTCATTTTTATGCCGACTTGGCAACATTTCTCACCAGTATTGACGATCAGATGATCCGCAATGGCGTGGCTATTGCGATCTTGTTTGTCATCACTCTTATTCTTGGCGGATTACTCAATTATTTAATTGGCCAACTAGTACAATATACCGGCTTGTCAGGCACTGACCGCGCCTTAGGCGCAGTTTTTGGTGTGTTACGAGGGGTACTTATCGTCAGCGCGATGTTGTTTTTTCTTGATACCTTCACACCCATGGCGGATGCTGACTGGTGGAAAACATCATTGCTTATTCCTGAATTCAGTTTAGTTATCGAGTGGTTCTTCCAGTATTTGCAAGGCAACTCAAGCTTTATCAAACCCGTCTAAAAAGGTAATTTTCATGTGTGGTATCGTCGGAATCGTTGGTAAAAGTCCAGTTAATCAAGCGTTATATGACGCTTTAACCGTATTGCAACACAGGGGGCAAGACGCCGCTGGTATTGTGACTATAGATGATGGGGTGTTCCATCTGCGTAAAGACAATGGTCTGGTACGTGACGTGTTTCACACACGGCATATGAAACGTCTAACCGGACAATTTGGCATTGGTCATGTGCGTTATCCAACAGCCGGCAGCTCCAGTTCAGCCGAGGCACAACCCTTTTATGTGAATTCCCCCTTTGGTATTGCTTTTGCCCATAACGGCAATATAACCAATGCTCATGAATTAAAAGATGACGTATTTCGCATTGCCAAGCGGCATATCAATACCACGTCTGATTCCGAATTATTGTTGAACATTATTGCCCATGAATTACTCGGTTGTGAGGGCTTATCCCTTACTCCGGCAGAAGTGTTCAAAGCGGTCAGTACCGTGCATCAAAAAGTACGGGGTGCTTACGCAGTAGTAGCGGCAATTATTGGTAACGGTATGTTGGCGTTTCGTGATCCCTTTGGTATTCGACCCTTAGCATTGGGAAAACGTAAAACCGAGTTTGGTGATGAATATATGGTCGCCTCGGAAAGTGTGGCACTGGACGCGGTAGGATTTACCTTTATTCGCGACGTGGCCCCAGGTGAAGCGATTTATGTGACAGAAAGTGGTGAGCTGTATACGCACCAGTGTGCACATAATCCAATCAATGCCCCTTGTATCTTCGAATTTGTGTATTTCGCTCGACCTGATTCCTTTATCGACGGTATATCTGTCTACGCATCTCGGGTAAATATGGGTCGTAAATTAGGACAAAAAATAGCCCGGGAATGGGCAGATATAGATATAGATGTAGTGATCCCCATTCCGGAAACGTCTACGGATGTGGCCTTGCAGATCGCGATTGAACTGGATCTGCCTTATCGCCAGGGTTTTGTTAAAAATCGTTATATAGGCCGTACCTTTATTATGCCTGGACAAACTCTGAGGCGAAAATCGGTGCGACGTAAGCTCAATGCCATTCCCTCAGAATTTCATGGAAAGAGTGTGCTGCTGGTGGATGATTCCATTGTGCGGGGCACCACGTCTGAACAGATCATAGAGATGGCTCGAGAGTCCGGAGCGAAGAAAGTCTACTTTGCCTCTGCCGCGCCAGAAATTCGTTTTCCAAATGTCTATGGTATTGATATGCCTTCGGTGAATGAGTTGATTGCCTATGGCCGAGAAATTGAAGAAATCAGTGATCTTATTCATGCCGACGGGCTTATTTTTCAGGATATCAGCGATCTGGTTGATGCAGTATCCGAGCTTAATCCTGAGATTAACCGGTTTGAAACATCTGTGTTTGATGGCAACTACATTACCGGTGATATTGATCAGAACTACCTGGAACGAATAGACAGTTTACGTAATGAAGGGGCGAAAAATGCCGGTATACAAACCGAGTTAAGTAACCTTGAAATGCATAACATGGATGAAGATTAACGGATTAGTCAGGCATAAAAAAGCGCGGACATTGTCCGCGCTTTTTTATTATGTGCTATTGCTGCACTGCACCTTAAGACTATCCTTTACACATTAATAAATTTCCGGTTTATCGGGATGAGCAAACGTAAAGGTTAACCGGTAAATACCGGGCCCATACCCATGCTCCACAAAATGACCGTCGTAGCCATTAGGATAGTTAACAATACCAGACCACAGGTTACGACTGAGCTGGCATAAATAAAGCCCTTTTCTTCCGGAATGTGCATCAATATTGGTGTGCCGGTATATAGCAAGTAAATAGAGTAAGTCAGTCCAATCAGACCTATCATCATCACAAACCACAGCACCGGATAAAAGGCGGCTACGGCCACCATAAATAAGGGCGTAGCAGTATAAGCAGCAAGCTCCAGGGATTGGGTGTAAGTGGGCTGGGAATCAAAAGCCTTGGCCAGCTCATGGATCAATACCGCCAGTGTCAGTACACCGATAACTAAACCAAAATACATGCCGACACTCATTAGCATAGCACTTTGCTCAGTCAATTTAATAATGTCCCCTACACCTATGCTCCACCCTAGATGTGCGGCAGAGTAGAATGCCATGATGGCCGGGATGAGGGCAATGAGTGCTATATGACTCAGACTATAAAAAAAGCTTTCATGGCGATCATCAATACTTTGCCATTCTTCTTTAGGGTGGGCGTACAAGCCCCACAGATGGTTTAAAATCATTTTCTGCTCACTTCTGGGTTTTTAACAAGGTGTTTACAGCTTCTTAACATTATTCTGTTTTAGCTAGCCTAATTAATCAACACTTTTATGCAGGTCGTACCGCTAAATCGTCTGCGCTTTGTAAAAATAGTCTGTATTGCACCGTTTTACTAGATTTGAGTGATTAAGTGAGTTGAAATTCAGTATTATTTCCCCCTTGTTTTATGTAAACAGATTGGCAGACAGGGTTTTACAAGCGTTGCACATCTCTTTTTATCCCCATACCTTGATCCCATTAGCAAGTTGACAAGATGATCCCAAAAACCCTGTTGTTCGCTTACTCTATACCCAGAAAAGCAAGCACTGTAGATTTAATAAATTTGCTTCTGCTTGTGAGGTTTGAGCGTCGGTTAAAACACAAATAAAGGCTTTCACTGACCGATTTTTCCAGCATATGTATTTTGATTAAGTTTTGTGCCCCAAAGGCTTTGGCTGCATATAATGGCAAAACGGTAAAACCAAAACCCTTGCTAACAGGGGTTAAAATCAAACTGATTTGGTTGGAAAACCCTTTATGGGCTAATTGCTCTATATGTTTAAACTCGGTGAAGTTTTCACTGAGCAATAATTGCCCATGGTGCGCTGCATCAGGATGGGAAATAAATCCCAGCTCAATTAGTGTTTGCCAATGTATGGACTTCACCTTATCAGGGGTTACCAGGACTAAGGGCTCATCAGCAATTTTAAGGCTGGTTAAGGTGCTAACTTGACTCAACTGGGTTATCAGACCTAAATCAATTTTACGGTTGACCAGATCCTGTTCAATATCCTTATTGGGGGCAAAGGTATAGTCGATCACCAGGCCAGGGTGAGCTTGTTGTATATCCAGCAGGTGGGGGTAAAGTTTTAGTCCTACACTGCCTGGCGATGCTATTTTTACGCAGCCTGCATATTCGTTATCTTCCTTAATTAACCCTTCTAACTCATCGCTGGCATTTAACAGTGCCTGACCCTTTTGCTGCAATTGTAGCCCTGCATCAGTCAATGAAAAAGACTTTCCGTCCCTGATCAATAGGGCTATCTCCAGCTGTTGTTCTAATTTTTTTACATGTTGGCTTACCCCTGATTGGGTCATAAATAGCTTTTGTGCCGTTCGCGTAAAATGCCCAACCTCTGCCAAAGTACAAAAGGTTTTTAACCAAATTGGATTAATCATTACGTAATATACTTAAATTGATGATAATTGATAATTTTATGAACTTTATCACGGGGGGTATAGTTCCACCATCAATTGCAAACGAGGAAGAATAAAATGAGTAAGCCCTATCCACGAACGTTTTCACACATAGGTATTTCTGTGCCTGATCTGGATCAAGCCGTAAAGTTCTACACTGAAGTGCTGGGTTGGTATTTGATTATGCAGCCTACCGAAATCAATGAAGATAACAGTCCCATCGGTGAAATGTGTACCGATGTTTTTGGCGCCAATTGGCAGAAGTTTAAAATTGCCCATTTATCAACAGGTGATCGTATTGGTGTCGAGTTATTTCAATTTAAAAATCAGCAACAACCAGAAAATAACTTTGAATATTGGAAAACGGGCGTATTTCATTTCTGCGTTCAAGATCCTAATCTGGAAGAGTTGGTGGAAGCCATTGTGCAGGCCGGTGGTAAAAAACGTATGCAAGCGCCACGTTATTATTACCCGGGAGAAAAGCCTTACCGTATGATCTATATGGAAGACCCATTTGGCAATATTCTGGAAATATACAGTCATAGTTATGAACTGACTTATGCCCCGGGTGCTTATTAATTTACCAGGCTTGTTGTGTGCAAAAAACCGAGGTGTATACCCGTCACCCTTGACGCTGCAACGTCAATGATTTTGGCTATAGTAGCTGTCACGTTCAGTCACTATAGCTTCTCCCCCTAAAGCTGCAGCCTTGTTGGCTGCACTTAATCCCCCCAATCGCCAAACGCTCAGTATGTATCCGTTTTTTTCTATGTCCTGTGAGCACTGTGTGGTGAAAAGTTGTTTTGACGCCTGGCTGCTGCGGCTATGATTTTGGGTATAAAAACATATTTTTAACTTCGCCATTATTTATTGCAAATATTGCTAAAGGCAGCCAAACACACTGAAATTATAATTTGCTGTTCAGTCACCTAAAAATGACGGAATGATCAAAATATTGCCCTATGAGCAGTGCCCCCTTAGATAAACCTGTTTGAATTAACATAAGTTCATTCTCAGTAAAAGTAATATTCACAGCGGGTTTGCACCCTAGCGGGAGGTGCTTTGTTTTTTATTTAAAAATTTATGAGTAATGATGTTTATTCTACCTATACTAACAAGTACTCGCAGCCTTATAGGGTATTTATCATTGTGGCTATTATTGGTTTATCCCAACGCTCAGTGGTTTTTATAAATAACCAAGCTGACTGCCATCTGAAAATGCTATCAGGAGAGGTTTTGTTTTTTGGAAAAACGAGCCACCCGCAGCAAACTTTATGACTTTGCTCGACCGTATAGTTGAGTCTTGTGAGCCACAAGTGATCCGTTTTTTTGGATCATTAAGTCGCAAAAATTCAACTAATACGGTTTTACTTAGCACGTAAAGCTTAATAAGTGATGAGAAAGTGAGAGGCTAATGGGTCTTCTTGTTGCAGTCATGACTGATGCTCGGCAAGGGTGGCTCTACAAGATAATTATCTTAAGGAGTACGAAGGGATGCAGCGGGAAAAAAATACAGATCCACAAAGCTCAAAAATTTATCTTGTTGGAGGCGGTATCGCTTCTCTTGCCAGCGCAGTGTATTTACTCAAGGATACCTATGTAGCGGGTGAAAATATTCACATACTGGAGCAAAATGCGACCTTAGGTGGCGCTCTGGACGGTTGCGGTGATCCTCAAAATGGCTTTGTTATTCGTGGTGGCCGCATGCATGAAAAACATTTTGTGTGCTACTGGGATTTGTTATCACATATTCCCTCTTATGATGACCCCGCTGTTTCTGTCACCGACGAGTCATTTGAGTTCAATGCCCGATATGTTTCTCATGCCCAGGCCCGGTTGCTCAAAAAGGGCAAACGTATGGATGTTTCATCGTTTGGGCTGTCTTTAAAACACCAGGCTGATTTACTTAAACTGACCTTTGTATCAGAAGCGGCCTTAAATAATGTGCGAATTGAAGATTGGTTTGAAGGATCTTTCTTTGAGACCAACTATTGGTACCTTTGGAGTTCCATGTTTGCTTTCCAAAAATGGAGCAGTGTGGCTGCAATGAGGCGCTACATGAAACGCTTTATTCATTTATTGGATGGTATGCCAACCTTGGGGGGCATCATGCGCACTCAGTACAATCAATATCACTCTGTGGTTATTCCGCTGCAAAGATACCTGCAAGAAAAAGGGGTTAATTTTGATTTGCACACCCAAGTCGTTGATATTGATTTTGAACTTTCGTCGGGCCGCAAACAAGCTACTGCGATACATATACGGGATAAAGATAAAAACGAAAAGCAGATCCCCTTGGGTGCCAATGATTATGTATTTATTACCAATGGTTCAATTACCGCAAGTACTGATAATGGTTCCTGGACAGCAGCCCCGGTCTTAAAAAACAAATCCAGTTCGGGTTCCTGGATGTTGTGGCAAAGCATAGCGAACAAAGATAGTGCCTTTGGCAATCCTGGCGTTTTTTGTGACGATATAGATAAGCAAAAATGGTACTCCTTTACCGTTACGCTAAAAGACCGCAGATTCCATGATCATATGGAAAATTTTAGCGGAAACTTAGCCGGCACCGGTGGACTGGTTACTATGACAGATTCAAACTGGCTGATGTCGATTGTTGTTGCCCGTCAACCTCACTTCCCCAATCAGCCCGCTGATATCAAGATTTTTTGGGGGTATGGGTTATATCCTGATAAAAAAGGAAATTACGTCGCTAAAAAAATGTCGGACTGCAGCGGACAGGAAATTCTTGAAGAATTATGGGGGCATTTGGGCATTGAAGATTTAATGCGCCCAGTGGTTGAAGAACACAAAATAAACTGTATTCCCGTAGCCATGCCATTTATTGATAGTCTTTTTATGCCTTGTGCAAAAGGAGACCGTCCTGAAGTATTGCCTGAAGGGGCGGTTAATTTTGCATTTTTGGGGCAATTTGCCGAAGTCCCTAAGGATTGTGTGTTTACGGTAGAGTATTCCGTGCGCAGTGCACAAATGGCCGTCTATGGGTTGTTCGAGACCGATAAGCAGGTATTGCCCGTTTACGACTCTATTCATAACCCCGTCGTTTTAATAAAAGCGATAAAGGCTCTTTGCCGATAATAATAAACGATGAAAGGGTATACCCAAAACCATTTGCGTGGCAGTCAGGCTGGCAAAAAACGTCTAACCACACAGAACACGGAGGGAATAGTGTTTAAGAGAGAATGATTGTCTTTTTGTGTGACCTCTGTGGTAAATTTTTTCTGATTTAAACTATATACACCCGAAGCCATTTAAGTGGCAGGCGTCAAAAACAGCTACTCACCACTTTGTGCACACAGTGGATAATCGTTAAGATAGAGCGAATTTCGCTATCGTGTTTTTGTTCGTAGGCGCGCAGAAAGGGTCATACACAATATCGTCAATGTCATGGGAGACGGGAATGGTTTTGGAGGCATCGCGTTGCAAGGCAGATTAATACTTAAAAAATAAAATATATATTTTGGAAAGCCTGGAGTGATGCCACTGACTTGTTTTTGTGTTTTTCATATAGCGGTTGATTGTAATGTCGGCAGGTGAAAAACAAGCAATGCTAATTTTCCATACTAAAGCACAATCTCTCGGGTGCTGGCAAATTCAAACGCTGTAAAAACGAGCGACAGCCGATTTTATTCCGGCCGTCAAATTCTGCACTTTCGTTAACACCAAAGCGGTAACTATTGATAGTCTTCCTCTGCAAGATGATCCATCATTTGTTCCATCATCATCATCATCATCATCATCTGCATCATGGATGTGCGATTTTCCATCATGGACATGCGCTCTTCCATATTCATGTTGGCCACCGGGTGGACTTTATCCATATTGGCGCCCTTCATTTTTCCCATGCCCTGCAGCATCATGCTCATGCCCTGCTGCATGTTGTCCATATGATGCTGCATAAGTTGCTGACGTTTTTGCGGGTCCGTTTCAGCTTTGATATCTGCCATCTGAGTCTGCATGGACTGCATATGTGCCTGCATTTTTGCCATTTGCTCTGGATCCATCATGCCCATCATATTGTGGGACATTACCTGAGCCGGAGGATCATTAGTATGCGGCTCTTCGCTGACGGCGAACAAGGGTGAAGACAGGGCCAGAGCTAGGGCAAATAATGGTGCGGTAAATTTCATGTTGTTTTCCTGCATTGGTTCAGTCATGGTTTGATAAGTATTTTAAAGTAAAGTATTAAAATAACTTATTGTAAATTACGGCGATAAACCAGGCGCTTATTCCGCCACACAAAGTCCATAAAATAAAAGCTCCAAGAAAACCACCAAAGTGTAGTTTCCAGCTCCAGTTATCCATGTTGGAATGCATCATATAAGCACTTTCGGTCATGCTCATGTCCGGCATTTGCCAGAAAATGAATGAGCACAGCATCCAGATAACGGCGAAGGCAGCAGCAGTTGCCAAGCCTAATTTGTGGGGTTCTAGTTTCATATTTCTGCCTCCGTATTTTCCGTTGCAGCAAACCAAGCTTGCATACGGGTATAAACCCACAGGGGTCAACTTGATAGCCTAATCTGGAGAAAATTGATCCTGGTCAATGACACAGGTACAAAGAAGCAGCATTTGACACCATCAACCGGCTATGTTGAACAAATTGGCTGAGCTTTTTATCAAGGCACGGATCAGTTCAGAAAATTGCCTTTTAGATAACTGATTTATTTTTTATCCAAACGATAAAAATAATAAATATAAAGTCCGTAACTGATCACTCTATAAACAGGTGTTAATAAAGCGGGGTGCTATTACCTTTTGGCTGGACTATCCGGCCCCTCAACCGCTGGTGGCATACTCAAGCTAATAGTTGTCGAGGGAGGGGGGATCTATAGCGACCTAGCTATCAACCGTTTAGGGATATAGCAGATAAACTGCACACCTAAATATGCTTTCGTGATGTACCAAAAGCTGTTAAGTGTTCTGGCGACTCTACTGGCTGGGCTATTTCACTCATTTATCCTTAAGACGACCAACGAACCTTTCCGCTAATTTATTATCTAGGCTTTTTATTTTTAGGTTTAAATTACGGATCAAACAACAGGCAAGGGGTGACTCAACCGCTGAGCTTTCATCGGTATGCCTATGATCCAGCGGTACATTTGTTTAATTACAGGCGCGGCACAACCAGCAGATACAGTCAGTCCGCCTCAATATATAGGCAGTTTTCCTATGTTTAGATATAAGCGACATAGCCAGGTTAGGTTTATCCACCGTGGATTGTCTATTTAGACGTTTTGAGTAACGGCTTATTATATTGAATATCTGTGGTCAATTTATCAGGATCACCCAGGGCGAAGAGACACAGAGCCTTATTGAGTGATTGCTGCTTTAGTCATGAGATAAATACATGGCTCCATTACAATTGCGGTTCGAGCTAGCCTGTATTGATAGTTTGATGTAAAAACCAGCAAGGTGCTGCTAGTATGAGCAGGATGGCCATAAATTGACCACTTGAATAAGTATTTGCAAATAAAGGTTGCGCTTATCGATGGGGTCTCTATACTGCGCCTCTCGCTTCGGGACAGCCGTTAAAACGCTGAAACGACACAGGCTTA
>Ga0307489_10000027_pt1 | contig 74203 bp, 31 predicted proteins | sample SB12metaG_FD_202247 | JGI IMG/M metagenome (GOLD analysis project Ga0307489, IMG submission 202247) | Sea-ice brine microbial communities from Beaufort Sea near Barrow, Alaska, United States - SB 1.2 | ecosystem: Environmental > Aquatic > Marine > Coastal | place: USA: Alaska | collected... | reverse complement strand
TCGAGGTGCTGGGTGCAGACGTCAGCGTGGACCATCCTCTGATGGACGCTGGCCTTGACTCTCTGGTGGCAACGGAGCTGGCAAACACCATCTCATCCAGGGTTGGCGTGCGGCTTTCATCCACTCTGGCATTCGACTATCCCACCATCGGGCTGATCGTGGATCACGTGCTCTCCAAGATGCAGCCTCAAGGGCTTGCCAAGGTATCCGACGCCTTGCTTGCATCTCCTGCGGAAAAGCGGGATGGATCCAAGATCAGTATCGGGGCATCATCCGGGCGCCTGGCTGACATCACGAGTGGAGATGCCATTCGTGATCATGTGGGGACTGTTCCTCTAGTGCGATGGGACGTCGATACCGTCACTGACCAGCTTGATGTCAGTGCGCGCATGGGCAATGTCATGACTGGGATCGAGATGTTCGACAGCGAGGCATTCGGCGCGCACGCATCCGAGGCGGCGATGATGGATCCGCAACATCGCCTTCTGCTGTCTCAGGGTCTGGGCGCAATCACGTCCACGCCCGGCGGTGCGAACAGCAACATGGGTGTGTATGTGGGCACGGCATGGACCGAGTACAAGGATCTCGTGTCGCAGCATGGTTTCCTTCCCGCTGCGTACAGCGCCACGTCGAGTGCCCTGAGCGTGGCGTCGGGCCGGCTGGCGTTCTGCTTCAACCTCAAGGGCCCCACCCTCAGCATCGACACCGCGTGCTCGTCATCCCTGGTGGCGGCGCACCTCGGCGCGCGCGCGATGGGGGATGGCGAGTGCACGTCCGCGGCCGTGTGCGGTGTCAACCTCACCCTGCTCGCCCACTCCACTGCAATGTTCCAGCGCGCCGGCATGCTGGCGCCCGATGGGCGGTGCAAGACCCTGGACGCATCCGCCGACGGCTACGTGCGCGCCGAGGGGTGCGAGGTCATCATGCTCACGAGCAGCGCCAAGGCTGGCGTGTTGCTGGGCGGGTCGGCGGTGAACCAGGATGGCCGCTCGAGCTCCCTCACCGCCCCCAACGGCCCCTCCCAACAGGGTGTCATCAGACGCGCTCTGGATGATGGGGGCGTGTCTCCCGCCGATGTCACCAGCCTGCAGATGCACGGCACTGGCACGTCACTGGGGGATCCCATCGAGGTGGGCGGTCTGCTCGGCGTGCTCGGCGGATTCGGGGCATTCGCGCTCGGGTCCATCAAGTCATACGTCGGTCACGCCGAGTGCGCGGCGGGCGCCGCGGGTCTGGTGCACGCCGCGAGTGCGTTCAGCCGCCGGCAGGTCATCAGCGTGATGCACCTGCGCGGCGTGAACCCCCACGTGTCCAACGCCGTCGCCGCCGCGGCAGGCGCGAATGTTGTCCTCCCGAGGTCCGCACACGGCCATGCTGCCACTGCGCTGCTCGGTCGCGGGGCGGCGGGCGTCAGCTCCTTCGCGTTCCAGGGCACCAACGCCCACGCGGTGGTTCGCCAGGGCACCGTCCCCCGGGCCACGGACCCCAAGCGAGCCAAGACCCTCGTCGAGCAGCGGTACTGGGTGGGCCCGCCGGCGCTCGCCCTGGTCAAGCAGGCTGTGCCCGTGATGAACGCTGCAACGCGCTTCGAGATCCACACGGCTCTGACCGACTCGCCGCAGCTGGCGGCGATGCAGGACCACTGCGTGCACGGGCGCGCCACGTTCCCCGCCGCCGGCTTCCTCGAGGTGGCGTGGCAGGTCGGGGCCGTGCTGGCCTCCACGCCGGGCGCGACCGCTCCGGTTCTGACGGGCGTGGCGATATCCGCGCCCCTGCTGCTCAACAGCAGCACAAGCTCGCGCCCGTCGGCGCTGAGCGTTGCGGTGGATGCGGCGCACGGCGTGTTCGTCATCACGAATCCGGCGTACGAATCATCACACTGCAGTGGTGCATTCAGCGCCGCGACTGCCTCTGCTCCTGCTCCTGCTCGCCGATCTGCCGCACCCGCAGCCACGGCACTGTCGCTCTACCCGCTCGACGCTCAACAGCCGCTGTCGCACGGCGTGGTGTCCTCGTTCACCAAGATCGAGTCGCTCGCATCTGGCGATGACTGCGGGTTCGTGTCATGCCTGTCTGCCGCGGACAGCAGCGGCCGCCTGGCGGTGGCGTTCAACACCTACGCGTCCGGCGCGCCGCAGGGCAGGTCCGGGGCATCCGCGTGGGACGGGGCGGCGGTGGATGACGGGCGCTACCGGGACATCCGCGTGGGGTGCTCTGCCACTGGGGTGTCGTCATTCGTCAGCGGCGTGGCTTACACGTCCACTGGGTCCCGCCCCGTGTCAAGCCCCGCAGCGGCGGCAGCGGCGGCGGCAGTCGGGACTTACAACTCCGTGTCGCTCGCCAAGCCATCGGCATCACTGGAGGTGTCATCCCCCGCGGCGCCGGAGCCTCGCCCGTTCCCCGCGGCGCCCAGCGTGGCCATGGCGGACGTGTCGCGCGCCTCCCGCCGCCGCCAGCGCAGCGCCGCCGCGCTCACCACCTCCGTGATGTCAGGCAGGGGCTTAAACTCCTCCACTTATCACCTCAACCTCAGCCGTTTCTGTGAGGGAGCCGTTTTGTGGGCAGTTTGTGACGAATTATCACCCATCCATATTGTTGCACGCTACTGAACCACCCAACGAATACCACAGAAGAATGTTTACGTTTAGCTGAGAAGTGGACGAGTGCAAGCCCCTGCGGTGAGGCATGCAGGGTGCGGGCGGCGGGCGGGGCGCGCGGCTGGCGTGCCACAGCAGCCTGCCGCCGCTGTGCAGCCCGCCGGCGGCCGAGGCCGCGTGCCTCCTGTCCGCGTTCAGATGCCTCAGCGAGGAGCGCCGAGGTGACGTGCTGGACTGCGTCACCCGCACGTCCGTCGCTAACTCCTCCGAGGGAGCACCCGCCAAGAGCGTGGGTGGAATGGCCGGGGCCGGAAGCCCGCGGTCGGCGAGCGAGCAGGGCGTGGGCGTCGCCGCCTGGCCCTCCAAGGTGGGGCGGTGCAGGTTAACCCTATGAAAACCATATTGACAGCGCCTGGAAATAAGCACTTGAAACCATAATATGATGAGCCACCTTCAAATTTTGCTTTCAAATTCAACTTGCGCCGCCACATCAAGGGTGTGCAGGGCGTGCAGGGACCCGCCGCCGTCGCCATGGACGAGGGGTACCTCCAGCCTGTCGCGATGCAGGCCGGGTCTGACGGATCTGTGGCGCACGGGCGGCAGAACCTGGTCATCACGGGCGGGCTGGGCGCCATCGGGAGCCACGTCATCGACAGCCGCGGCGGCGGCGCGCGCGGCACCCGCGGCGGCGGCGGCAACCGCAAGGACATGACCGTGGTGCAGAGCCGGTCGGGGCGGACGGCGACCGGCGTGCTGCAACGCCACGGCGGGTTCATCACGGTCGTCAAGGGCAGCGTGGCCAGCGCGGCGGACGTGGCGTTCCTGTTCCAGACGTCCGCCGCGCGCCGCGGCGTCAGCGGCGTCATGCACGCCAGCGGGGTCCTGTCCGACGCGCTGCTCGACAAGCAGACCGCCGGCACCGTGCGCGCCGTGTTCGCGTCCAAGGCAGGGGCTTACACTCGTCCACTTTTCAGCTCAACCTGAGCCGTTTCTGTCTCAAAATATCCTTAAACACCCCCTAACACCCCTTAACACCCATTACAAACACTCCAAACAGCCTCTAATTGCACCCCTGTCCCACAGAAAGCGCTTACGTTGAGCCGAGAAGTGGACGAATGTAAGCCCCTGGTCCAAGGCGTCGGGCGCCGGGCACATCTGGCGCCACTCCGGCGCCCTGCACCCCATCGCGGCCTCCGTGGCGTTCTCCTCCGTGGCAGCGCTCCTGGCGTCCGCGGGACAGTCCAACTACGCCGCCGCCAACGCTGCGCTGGACGGCAGGGGCGGGTCACTCCTCTACCCTCCACGTGTCGCCCCAAGCTGAGCCGATTTTGAGAACTTCATTGAAACCACCCAACGTATCCAACATGAAGTGCTTCCGTTGATGTGAACAGTGGATGAGTGTGCGGCCTTAGTGGGCGGCGGCACCGCGCGGCGGCACGGCATGGGGTGCTCGGAGGTGAGCGTGCAGTGGGGCCCCTGGAGCGGCGGCAGCGGCATGGCGGCCAACGACGCGCGGGTCGCCGCGCACATGGCCAAGATGGGCGTTGGCATGATCGCGCCGGGCGCCGCGCTGCACGCGCTCGACTCCACCATGCGCTCCGTCGCCGAGGCCTCCTTCGCCGTGCGCGGCAGGGTCTTACACTCGTCCACTTTTCAGCTCAACCTGAGCCATGATTCTCACTGACAGATTGACGCCACCCAACGTATCCCACAAAATGTGTGTAACGTTGAGCTGAAGAGGTGGAACAAGGTACGCCCCTGGTGCGCGGCGGCGTCATCTCCGTTTGCAACTTCGCACACCACCCCGCCGCCGCCGCGGTGGACGCTCCGGGGGGATCGATCCGCAGGATCAAGTCCCTGTGCGCTCCGGGTGCCGGCGCCCGCCTCACCAGCCTCCCCGTCACGCCCGCTGCGTCGCCGTCTCGGTCTCCGGCCCTGTCCGTGCACGCCATCGAGAGCGCCGTGAGGAGCGAGGTTGTAAGTCTGGTCGGCGCGGACGTTGACTTTGGCAAGCCGCTGATGGCGGCCGGGCTGGACTCGCTGCTGGCGCTGGAGTTGACGCAGCAGCTGTCGACCGCCTTCGGCATCCAGCTGCCGTCAACCCTGGCGTTTGACTTCCCCACTGTGGAGGCCATCGCTGTGAGCATTGCGGCAACCGTGAACGGCGGCGTCGGCCTCGGCGGTGGCGGCGGTGGCGGCGGCGGCGGTGGTGGTGGCGGTAGTGGTGGCGGCGGCGGCGGCAGCGGCGGCGGCTTCGGCGGCGGCGGTGGCGGTGGCAGCGAGGACCACCGCATCGATGGGATGCTCACGGATATGTTTCCGAGCAGGGCCGTCCGCCTCGACCGCCGCGTCACATCCTCCGCCGACACTCCGGTGTACATCGGCGCCGCCGCCGGCCGCCACGCCACCATCATCGACGGCAGGGAGGAACCCCCCCATCCGTCCACTTCTCAACTCAACCTGAGCCGTTTGGTCACTGAATCGCGCATGTGTGTCCCCCAAATAGTGCTCACGTCAACTCCGAAAGGTGGAGGATTGTAGGCCCCTGATGGACGGCAGCGCGGACCTGGTCGGCGCGGTGCCGGTGACCCGCTGGGACCCGGACACCGCCGCGGCCGCTTCCGCGGATGGCGCCGTGCGGCACCCCCGCTTCGGGTGCTTCCTCGGGCAGGTCGACATGTTCGACGCCGCGGCGTTCGGCGTCCACGAGGCGGAGGCCACGGTGATGGACCCGCAGCACCGCCTGCTGTCCGAGTCCGCGGCGCAGACCCTGGTGCCCTTCATGCGCGCCCGCGCAGACATCATCAACGCCAACGACGGTAACAACAGTTACAACGGTCCGTCAACGGCGGTAACGGCCACGACCACGGCGGTTGGTGTCTACGTGGGCATGACTTCGTCTTCGTTCGCTCTGGTGTTTCCGGAGGCGGCCGGGGCATACTCCGGCACGGGGCAGCAGCCGTCGGCCGCCGCCGGGCGCCTGTCGTTCACCTTCGGGTGCAACGGGCCCGCCGTCACCGTCGACACCGCATGCTCCTCCTCCCTCGTCGCCGCCCACCACGCGCTGCTGCAGATCCAGCACTCCCCCATCCCCGCCACCGCCGCCGCGGGCGCCGCCGGCGCTGCCGGCGGCATCGACACGGCGCTGTGCGGCGGCGTGCACGTGATGGTGTCACCGCAGATGTCGCAGCTGTGCCAGGCGGCCGGCATGCTGTCGGCCGACGGGCGTTGCAAGGCGCTGGACGCCGCGGCCGACGGCTACGTCCGCGGCGAAGCGGCCGAGACCGTGGCCGTCAGCACGGTTCACGGGTTCGGAGCCGGCGTGGTTATGGTTATCAAGGGCGTGGCCGTGAACCAGGACGGTCGGTCGGGGTCCCTGACGGCGCCGCACGGGCCGAGCCAGCAGGCGGTGATCAACGCCGCGCTGGCGCACGCGGGGGACACCTCCGGGCGCTCCGTGGGGCACCTGCAGCTGCACGGCACGGGCACGGCGCTCGGCGACCCCATCGAGGTCAACGCCGCGTCGGCCGCGCTGGGCGCCGGGCCCCGCTCCGCCGCGCGGGCGTCGCCCGTGGTTCTGGCCGCCGTCAAGACGCGCGCCGGGCACGGCGAGCCGGCCGCCGGCATCACGGCGCTCATCGCGGCGATGTCACAGCTCGCATCCAACGCCGTCGTGCCCATCCTGCACCTGCGGAGCATCAATCCGCACCTCACAGCGCAGCTGGGCGGCGGCGCCGGCGTCGGGGAGAAGAGCCAGGTTTGCATTCCCCGCCAGGCGGCTCCGGCGGTTTCGGTCCCGTCCGCGGCAACCGGCGTGAGCTCGTTCGCGTTCCAGGGCACCAACGCGCACGCCGTCGTCGCGGCTGGTGCCGCCGCTGGCGGCGGCGGCTCGGCGTCAGCGTCGCCGACCGTGGTGTTCGAGCGGTCTCGGTTCTGGCCCGTGCAGCAGGTTCTGACGCCCTTCAGCCTGCGCGTGGGCGCCGCGGACCCCGGCTCCGCGTCCGTGCGGCTGGTGGCGTCGCTGGCGTCGGCCGGCCTCGCCGACATGCGCGACCACGCGGTCGGCGGCTGCGCTATCGTGCCCGGCGCGGCCATGATGGAGCTCGCTCACGCCGCGGCTCGCGGCACCTTCAACCGCGGCAACGGCCACGCCTTTGCGATTGTCGGAGCCACCATTTCGCGCCCGCTGGCGCTCTCGGGGCCTCTCGGCGGCGGCGGCGGCGGCGGCGATGCTTCCGGCTCGGAGCTCCACGTGGTGATCTCGCACGACGGGGTGGTGTCGCTTCAAAGCGACGCAGGCCGGCAGCTGCACCTCGAGTGCCAGGTGCGGTCGGTCGCCACGACTGCACGCTCCGTCTCTGTTGCGGGCGGACACGCTCCCACCTGGGGCGTGATGTACCCGGCACCGGTGTCGGCTTCGGCGGGGACCGGCGCGGTGGCCCGCGTCTCACCCCCGCTCGATGCCTGCCTCATGGAGGGAGGCACGATCGATGCCGGTGCGCTGGACTCCAGCTTCCAGTCGGCGCAGGCCGCGGCGCAGGCAAGCGGCGGCATCGCGTTCGGCGGGCCGTTCGTTCCCGCACAGCTGGGCGCCTACTTCAAGCCGGGCGCCGGTGACTCCGCCGCGGGTCACCTCCACGTCGCGGTCACCGCGTCCATGAGCCACGGCGGCGGCGGTGCGGCCCCGGCGCTCACCGCGTCCTTCGCGCTGTCCACCTCTGCAGTGATGTTGGCTCGGGTGTCGGAGTGCGTGGCCAAGCAGATGCGCGTCACCCGCGTTGCCGCTCCCGGGCAGCAGGCCCAGGGGGCTGCCGCGCGGAGCAGCACATTGGAGGAGTCGGAGGTCATGTACGTTCCAACGGTGCAGTGCACCCCGCTCCCGGCGCGGTCAGGCAGGAACGCCGTGGCGGTGGTGGCGGCGGCGGTGGGGGCAGCGGCGGGGGCAACTCGCTCTGCAACTGATGCCACCAGGAACGTTGCCGCGGTCACTGCGCTCGCCCAGGAGGCTGGCGCCGCGTGTGTGACCCGGCTCGGCATGCATACCAACACTGCCGGCAACACCGCCGCCGCCGCCGCCGCGGAGCCCGCGTGGTCGCTGCTGCGCTGCGCGTGGCGCGAGGCGGCTCTCGGCGAGGTCAATCTGACCACCGATTCGTGCTTCAGAAACCAGGCGCCGCAGCCGCAGCAACCATCCGATGCATTCACCACCGCCTACGCGTGCGACGAGGTCGGTTCCGTCGGAGGGGCGCAGACCGCCCGCGTGCTGCTGCGCGCCGCCTCTGAGCTGTCCTTCCAGCACGACACCGTTCACCGCCGCATGCAACAAGAGACCAAGAAAGTGACATCGAAGGGTCCGATGACAGAGCTGCTCTACTCGCTCATGTCCGGCGAGAAGTCCGCCGCTCTGGCCGCTCGCGCCAACGCCGCCGTCACCACCGCCATGCCCACTATTGACAGCTGGACAGTCACGGGAGGGACCAGCGGTCTGGGTCTGGCCGCCGTTGACTGGATCACCAAGTCATCCTCGGAGCAGGCCCCCACTCCGACCATCACGCTCCTCGGCCGCAGCGGGCGCATGTCCGCGGGCGCCGGCACCGCATCATCCGTGTTCTCGGAGGCCAGCGGTGTCTGCGTGCGGGTCGGGCGGGCGGATGTCGCCGCCGCTGAGGACGCCGGGTACGCCCACTCGCAGCAGCGGGGCTCTGTCGGGGTTCTACACACCAGCGGGGTGCTGGCCGACGCGTCGCTGGCGCGGCTGACGGCCAGCGCCACCCGCGCCGTGTTCGCGCCCAAGCTGCAAGGCAGGGCGCCGCAGCTTCACCCCGATTTGACTTGCCCCTGCGCTTGGTTTCGGCACAAGAAGCTCACATGTGATGAAACGCTTTCAAACTTTGCGATTTCAATTTCAACTTGCGACAATATACCAAGGTGCGAAGCACGTCGCGGCACGCCACGCTGGGGCGTCCGAGGTCCGCGCGGTGGTGCACTTTTCGTCCCTCGCGGCGGCCGGGTCGCCCGGCCAGGGCAACTACGCCGCCGCGAACGCGTCCCTGGACTCCCTGGCCGCGGCCTCGCAGTGCACCGGCGTGCCCGCGGTCGGCATCCAGTGGGGCGCGTGGGCGGACATCGGCATGGCGCAGGGGGGCGTCGACGCGGCGCGGCGCTCCGGCGCCGGCGCTCTGGCACCGGCGCAGGGCGCGGCGTGCCTCATCACGCTGCTGAACGCGGCGGCGTCGTTCAGCTTCATGCACCCGTCCGTGGTCGCCAGCGCCGTTGACTGGGACCTGTTCCTTGGCACCCGTCGGCCGCCGCAGCAGCAGCAGCAGCCGCAGCAGCTGAACGCCCCGCGCCACGACTCCCTGTTCCGTGAGATGCAGCTCGAGTGCGTCGCGCCGCTCGACGCCGACATGGTCGACCTCGCGGAGCGTGGCGTGTCGGCCGTCAAGCCGTCCGGAACCTCTGCCATCGCAATCACAACGGAGTCGGTGGGCTCCGCGATTGCTGAAATGGTCGAGTCTTTCGTGGGAGGTTCCGTTCCCGCGGAGCAGCCGCTGATGGAGGCCGGGCTGGATTCGCTGAGCATGACGGAGCTCAGCGCTGAGATCTCCTCGCGCTTTGGCGTTCAGCTCCCCGGCACGTTCGCGTTCGACTACCCTAACGTCTCTGCGATGACACAGTTCGTCGGAGGGCAGATCGGAGCGGTGACTGCCGCGGAGCGAGTCAACACATCCATCGCACACGCACACGGATCGAGCCGCAACGACGGGTCTTCGTACGGTGCGGCGGCGGGAGTGGCGTCCGACGCGTCCGCGCGCGGCGGCATCACGTCCGGGTCCCTCGCTGACGAGGTGCAGATCATGCCGACCGACCGCGTCTTCTCTCCGGAGCGCGACGGCGCCGCGGCTTCCACCTCCACCCTGTTCGGGACGTTCCTGCCTCGCTTCGATCTGTTCGACGCAGCCTTCTTCGGCATCGGTACGGAGGAAGCCACGCAGATGGATCCCCAGCACCGCATGCTGATGCAGTGTGCGCAGAGCGCCATTGGTCCAGCTGGCACGGGTCGATCCGGGTTCCTCGCGTCATTGGTCGGCATCGCCACGCAGGATTACGAGATCCTGAAGTCGGCGTACAACGAGCCAATCGGCGTGCACAGCGCCACGTCGAACGCGCTGAGCGTGGCGCCGGGGCGGCTGGCGTTCGCGTTCGACCTGAAGGGCCCCTCGCTGAGCATTGACACCGCGTGCTCGTCCTCCCTGGTGGCGGCGCACCTCGGTCTGCGGGGTCTGAGTCGCGGTGATTTCGACGGCGCCGTGGTCGCCGGGGTCAGCTTGATTCTGGCGGGGCGCAACACGATGATGTTCCAGCGCGCCGGCATGCTGGCACCCGACGGGCGGTGCAAGACCTTGGACGCGGGGGCGGACGGGTACGTGCGCGCCGAGGGGTGCGAGGTCATCACGCTGACGTGCGACGCCTCCGAGGTGGGCGTCGCGCTGGGCGGGTCGGCGGTGAACCAGGACGGCCGCTCCAGCTCCCTCACCGCCCCCAACGGCCCCTCCCAGCAGGGCGTCATCAGTGCCGCGCTCAAGGCTGGTGGCATCTTGGCCGCTGAGGTGACCAGCCTGCAGATGCACGGCACCGGCACGCCGCTGGGTGATCCCATCGAGGTGGGCGGGCTGCTCGGCGTGCTCGGCGGATCTGGCACCGGCGCTCTGGTGTTGGGGGCTCTCAAGTCCTACGTGGGGCACGCCGAGTGCGCGGCAGGCGCGGCGGGGCTGGTGCACGCTGCCGCTACGCTCAGCTGCAGGCAGGTTGCGAGCGTGATGCACCTGCGCCGCGTGAACCCCCACGTCTCCACCGCCATCGCGGCAGCGACGGGCGGGCGCGTGGTTCTCCCCAAGGCTGGTCACGGCCACGCCGCGGATGCGATGAACCAGCGGCGGGCGGCAGGCGTCAGCTCCTTCGCGTTCCAGGGCACCAACGCCCACACCGTGGTCTCAGCCTCGTCAGGTGATGTACTGCCCAGCTCCTCCAAGAGTTGCATGCTCGACCAGCGTCGGTTTTGGATCAACACTGTGCCGTTGCCGCTGCTACGCCGCGACACCTGCTTCAACGTCCGGCAGCTGTCCGCCTCCGTTGAGATCTGCCTCGACGGCAACTCCGCGTCAGACGCGAGCATCTTCGACGGCGTGTCCGTCCGTGGCGCATCTGTGCTCCTTGCTGCCAGCCTCGTTGAGATGGCGAGCGCGTGGATCGGGTGCTGCGTCACCGGCGCCGCCGGGGCGGAGCAGGTGAGCATGCTCAACAACGTGCAGGCGGCGGTCACCCCCTTGGGCGCATCCTCCGGTGTCGTGCTCAAGGTCGACCTCAACGCGGGCTCCTCCTACGAGGTCACCCGCCTGATGGGATCCCGGCATGTCCGTTGCTTGGTTGGCAACGCGGCGCCTCCTCCCCGCAGCGCGGCGGCGCTGCCGTCCGGCTGCGTCGCCACGTCTTCGGCCTCGGCGGCGCGCATCATCCACGGGCTTCAGCTGCAGACCGATGGCGCTCAGCGCGCTCAGGTCGTGCTTGCCAGCGTCAGTTCGAGCGAAGGGGAGCAGTGGCTCGGGCCGGCACTGGCCGCCGCCGCACACGGCCCAGGCGCCACCGCAGCCATCATGACCAGCGCGCGCGCGGTGGTGGTGCCGGCTCAGTCCGCTTCAGTCCGGCACACGGAGCTGCAGTCTTGCGCCACCGCGCAGACCATCAGCCTGCTCGCATCCGCTGGCGGCGTCGCGGCACGCCTCGCTGGGGTCACTCACCAGTCCGCGCTGTCAGTCAACATCACGGAGGTCGCCGATGCCGCCGATGCCGCCTCGTCGACTGACCAGGCCGGCGCTAGCGCTGTCGCCGCGTTTCAGTTTCCTCAGATGTACCGCCTGGAGTGGAAGCCGCTGTCGGCGTCCGGGTCCAGGACCGGTGCAGGCGACGGGCAGGCGGCGAGCCCCGAGATCCACTTCAAGCGGTTCGACGCGTACGACGCGAGCGGGCGCGGCGTGCTGAAGGAGGTGTACCACATGGCCAGCGGGGGCGCGGCGCTCGGCTTCGAGGTCGACGTCGACTCCATCGTCAAACGCGCCAAGATGTCTGCGCGGCAGCCCCAGCAGCCCGCCGACGCCGACGAGGAGGAGGACGCTGCCGTCATCGCCGCGGCCACCTCGGAGCTCCTCGCGGTGCTCCGCGAGGCGGCGGCGGACGCAGCCGTGCCTCAGGGCGTGGTGCCGCCGCCGCCGTTCTACCTGTTCACGTCGCGAGGCGCCGCGCGCCGACCGACCGTGGCCGCGCTGGTCACCCTGGCGCGCGGGCTGCAGCTGGAGCACCCGCGCGTGTACGGCGGCACGCTCGACCTCGACGTACTCGACAACGCCGGCGAGCCTGCCTGGCGCCCGGCGACCGTGAGCGACGTCGCGTACTCCGTGGCGGTGGACGCGGACGGGCGGGGGTCCGCCGCGCGCCTGGTGCCCGCCACAACGGAGCTGGTCGAGGCGTGCTCGGCCGAAGTGGCTGCTCCTGTAGCCTCGCTATCCATGGCGAGTGCGTTCGGCCCCACGTGCTGCATCACCGGCGGCACGGGCGGCCTCGGCTTGGCCTTCGCGCGCGCCGTGGCGGCGTCGAAGAGCGTCAAGTCACTCGTGCTCGTGAGCCGCTCGGGCCGCCTGGATCCCACCATCATGCGTGAGATGGAATCGCACGGGTGCGAGGTCATCGTCGTCACCGCGGACGTGCGCGACCTGGACGACATGGGCGGAGTGGTCGCGCTCATGGAGGCCCGCGGGGTCCAGCACGACGCCCCCGGCTCCGTCATCTGGGCCGCCGGCGTCACCGGCCAGGCGCCCCTCGCCACCATGACCGACGCCGAGTGCTGGGAGGTCCTGGCGCCCAAGGTGGCAGCAGCGGCGACCACCCGCGGGGTGTCCAAGGGTACCAACGTGGTTCTCTTCTCCTCCGTCTCCGCCGCCTGGGGCCACGCGGGCGCCGTGCACTACGCCGCCGCCAACGCCTTCCTGGACGCGTTGGCCGTGAAGCGGTCGGCGCAGGGGAGCTCCACGCTTTCCGTCCGTTTCGGTCCCTTCAGCGGCAGCGGCATGATCGGCACGGAAGAGGAGCGGCACCTGGAGCGGGTCGGGCTCGGCTGCCTCAACCCCGGCAGCTTGCTCACGGTGCTCCACCGCCTAGTGGCCGCCAGCACCGCTGGTCTGTCCGCCGTGAACGGTAGGGCCTGGTAGACTTCCCCCACCACATCATCGACACGCATTTGTGTACCTCGTTTCTTGGATTAAACGGCATGCTGTGAGGTGGCGAGCGATGACTGCCCGGCCCTGGGGACCGGCGTGATTGTGGCGAACATGAACCGGCGGGTGTTCAAGCGCGTGCACGCCGCCGCGCTCGGGCGCGAGTGGGACCTCCTGGAGAACCTCGGGGCAGGGCCTAGTACATTTCGCCCGCCATGTCATCCACCGCATTTTGAATAAAGGGCCCATATTATGACGAAAGCAGGGGCTGCCGGTATGGGTTTAGGTTTTATGGTTAAGGGTTTAGGCCCTAAACCCTTAACCTGGGATTCCTATGAGCATTTCCGCCTGGTATCAAATTGTGGGTGGGGTGTATGGTCACACAGTATGAAAATTGTGGCTAGTCAAACAAGAGTGGGTCAAGTCTATTCCCACATCCGAGACCGAGCCTCGCTCCTGTCGATCAGTCGAGGCATCAAATAAAATTGTGAGGGGGGCAGCACTGTCGTCACTGTCAAAAGACTGCCAAGCGGCACTGCCGCGGTGGTCCATTGCGTGGGGTGGTTTCCGGCCCTCTGATTGGTCCATCCCCTGCCACATCACTGCCACATCACTGCCACAGCATGCCCATTGGCTCTGCCAAACCCTGTTCATCTCCCTGGGCCCGGCACTGCCATCACTTCCAGTCACTGTCATTGGGCAGCACTGCCACAGCGTACGTCAGAAACGAGCTGATAACTCGCGTTCCACGTGCAGTGCGCACAGTTCGACTTCGTAAACCCCATTTTTTTTTGCTGGGCGGCGAGCATTTTGCAGCACCTTTCCGGAAAGATGACATAATGGGGGGTTTTACGTAGTCGATAGACCTTCAAATGAGGTTAATATTAATTCCTGGTCTAATAACTCGACGAAATCGTCGACTCTAGAGTGACTTATCACTTGCCAACACTGATTTCAGTGAAATCGAGGGTGGACGTGGAACGTGACGATTTTCGGAACGTGCAAATTGGTGGTCTAAATAACTCAAGGAAAGTTTCGTTTCTGACGCACGCTGCCACAGCAGGCGACAACACTGCTGATAGACCCCCCCGCAATTGACCACCGCGGCAGTGCCGCTTGGCAGTGTTTGGGGAGTGATTCAGTGCTGCCCCCCTCACATGAAATAAAACGAAGGTCGCGAGATAAAGTGCCGTCTTTCTCCTGCCTCTCTTCACTCTGTCGCACGCCCCGCACGCTCCCCCCGCCGACTCTCACACACCGACACAGTGCCGTCGCGGCTTCTTCACTCCACCACGCCGCCGCCGTCGCCGCCGCCGCCGCCGCCGCCTTACTCGCCCTCGCCGCCGTCGCGCCGCGCGGGACGTCGCTCCGCCGGCTTCGTCGGATTTCCCGGGTTCCCTCGCGTTCTCCGACGTTCGCCGGTTCGCGCTCGTCCTCGGCGTCGCGTCCTGTCCCACCTCTTCTCATACAGGCCGAAAGAAGACGTCTGCACCGCTCGTGTGCAACGAGTCGTCGCCAACCTGCGAACGCAGCAAGTCTCGTGTCGATAGCACTAAAGCAGACTGTCGCGCTTGCGACGCTCAAAGCAAAACTGGCCTGAGTCAAATTTTCGTTCGTACGAAAATTTGGCAGAAAGTGTCATTTCCAATAATTAGATGTGCATGACCTTAAATAGCTAAGAGAACCTATTTTGCTCATAGAACCCGTAAACTATTTCGCTCATGAATTCATAAAGGTTTAATGGTAAAATACCAGGATAAAATAGACCCCCCTTATATATCACCGTTTCTGGAGTTCTTGAGTCGAAACGAAATCAACATAATACAATGACGTGGCTCGCGATATGTTTCAGGCCCTACCTGAAGGAGGACGAGGCGCCGACCTCCAGCACGTCAAGCAGCAGCACCGCCCCCGCCGCGGCGCCGATCGCGGTCGCGAATGATGTGGTCACGGTGCGCGTTCCAGCGGCGCTCACCGTGGCGGCAGCTGCCGCGATCCTGTCCGAGGGATTGGCGCTCATCCTCGGCGAGGCCCCGGCATCGGACGAGCCGCTCGTCGCCGCCGGGATCGACTCACTCACCGCGGTAGAGGCAAGGCGTGGTAGATGTTGCCCGCCACGTCACCGACATTTCGACACGCCTTTTGACGAAGCCTAGTTTTTTTATTTGAATGACATCATATGACGTGGCGAGCGATGTCTGGCAGGCCCTGGGTGAAGATGGCTGATTGGGTGTGCACGCGGACCGGCATCGAGCTGCCGCAGACCATGGTGTTCGACTACCCCACCATCCAGGAGCTGTCGGAGCACCTGTCCAAGAAGAGCGTCACGGCCAACCGTGTCGCCACCCGCGCCAACGCCGCCGCCGCCGCCGCCGCCGCCGCCGCCGCGGCCAACGCCGCTGCCGCCGCTGCCGCAGCCAACGCCGCCAGCGCTGCCAACGCCGGCAACGCCGCCGCTGCGCGCGCGCCCGCTGGCTCCGAGCTGGCCCTGAACGTCGCCAGTGTGATCCAACAAGCTGTTGTTGCCTCGGTCACCGCGGTGGCGTCCATTGATTCGATGTCGGCGGAACGGATTTCAGCCGTGCCCCTGGAGCGCTGGGACATCGAGTCCGCCGACGACTTCAACTCAGGAGCGCGCTTCGGCGCGTTCCTGCAGTCCGCGGACCTGTTCGACGCTCAGCTCTTCGGCATGCGCGCGGCCGAGGCGGTGCAGGCGGACCCGCAGCACCGCCTCCTGCTCCACACCACGGCCCAGCTCCAGATCGGATCCGCCGGCGCGTCAAACACCACGAGCACCACCTGCGTGACGGTCGGTATCACGGGCATGGAGTACTCCCACATCGCCGCGCTCGCGCTCGGGGCGCTGGGCGTTCCGGTAGGGCCTGTCAGACACTGCTCGCCACGTCTTACATCATGGGTTAGCATTCAAATCACGAAACACGAGGGCTCAAAATGCGTTTGTTGACGTGGTGGGCAATATCTGCCAGGCCCTACGTCCCGGTGGCGGCGACGGGGTCTCTCAACGTCGCGGCCGGTCGGCTCTCGTACGCGTTTGACCTGCGCGGGCTGGCGATGGCGGTCGACACGGCGTGCTCGTCTTCCCTGGTCGCAACACACGCGGGTCTGACGTTCCTGGCATCCGCCGGGGCCGGGGGCGGCGGGGGCTCGGGGCCGCGCCGCGCGCTTCACGCGCTGGCGCTGGGCGTGAACCTGACGCTGGCCGCCGCGGTGGCCGCGTCGTGCGCCGCGGCCGGCATGCTGTCCGCGGTGGGGCGCTGCAAGACCCTGGCCGCCGCCGCCGACGGGTACGTGCGCGGCGAAGCCTGCGCGGCTCTCAAGCTCAGCAGCGGCGAGCTCGGCGGCGGCGGCGGCGGCGGCGGCGGACCCGAGGGCGCCGCGGCGACGACGATGATCGTGGTGCGCGGCGCTGCCGTCAACCAGGACGGCAAGAGCAGCTCACTGACGACCCCCAACGGCCCGGCCCAGCAACGTGTCATCCGGGAGGCCGTAGAGCGCGCCGCCGCTGACCCCGCATCGGTGACGAGCCTGTCGCTGCACGGCACGGGCACGGCGCTGGGGGACCCCATCGAGGTGGGCGCCGCCGTTGGGGCCCTGCGCGCCGACCGTGAGGACGAGGACGAGGAGGGTGCCCCCCAGGCGCAGCCGCTGCTTCTGAGCGCGTTGAAGTCGCACAGCGGGCACACCGAGAGTGCCTCCGGGACTCTGGGGCTGGTCCGCATGATCGACGGGCTTCGGTCCGCGGACCACCCCGCGGCGCCCATCCTGCACCTGCGGACCATGAACCAGTTCGTGGTGAGCGCTGCGCGCTCGGCGGCCGAGGGCGGGGAGCGCGGACTGTTCGCCCTCCGGCAAGCCGCCCCCGCAGCGCGCGGCGCGGCACCCCCGTCCATGACCGGCATCAGCGCCTTCGGCTTCTCGGCAAGGGCTTACACTCGTCCACTGTTCTGCTCAACCTGAGCCCTTTCCGACACAAACTACACCCTCAGCAACCCCTAATGCCTCCCAACACCTCCACCCCCCCCCCCTTACACAACCCTGATATGCACCCCCTATCCCACAGAAAGCGCTTACGTTGAGCTGAATAGTGGACGAATGTAAGCCCCTGCTTCTCGGGCACCAACGCCCACGCAGTGGTGGAGTCCTCCGCGCTGCACACGCGCAAGGGCGTCACATCCAGCGGCGGAGGGTTCGCGCTCTCTGAAGCATCCCGCTACTGGGTGCTGCCCTCGGCATCAGCTCTGCTTCGGGAGCAGTCGTCCTCGCCCTTCGCGGGGGCGGGCACCTTCGCTCGATGCACCATCCAGATCGATGTCGACGCGGTGGCGCGCTCCGGCGTGGACGCGTGCTCGCCCGTGGCCGCGCTGGGGGCCGCCATGGCCGCCGTGGCGCGGGTGATCAGCAGTGACTCCGCTGGACACGCCTCGGACATCCACGTCATTCGCAAGGTCGCCATGCTCCCTGTCGCCGAGCAGCGCATCGCGACGATGACGTGCGAAGTTGACGCCGCCACCGGATCGCTCGACGTAGGACCTGCCAGATATTACCTGTCATGTCATCCACTGTACATCCTGTGACGTCATCGACACGCATGTTGAACCCTAGTTTCTCGAGTTACATAGCATCCTATGACGTGGCGAGAACTTTCTACCAGACCCTAGGTTGAGGTCCAACTGACCTCCGCTGCGGGCGCCACTGCGGTGTCGCTGCGCGCCGTGATTGGGCACGTGCTGCCGGTGGCCAACGGGCCGGGCCTCTGGCCGGGTCAGTCGTCCGTCAGCAGCGTGTCGTGCGCCGCGCTGCTCCACGCGGACCTGGACGTTGTCTCGCTCTGCTCCGCGCGGTTCACCATGGAGAGCCCCGCCGGCGCCGCTTCGTCCTGCGAGCTGGTCGCTGCCTCCGCGCTCGACGTGCACCCGGTGTCCATCTCCGGCGTGTCGACGTGCCGCATGCACCCGTCTCTCATCGACGCCGTCATCATCAGCCCCGCCTCCCTGTGCTCCTCGTGCGGCGCCGCCGCCACCGCCGAGTCAGCGCAGATGTCGGGGTGCGTGACCGGCGCGTCGGTGACGCTGTGCTCCGGTCGCCGCAAGCTCTTCGAGGCATCCGGAGTGGTCACCGTGCCGAGGAAGTACGCTGAAGCGGAGGCGGCATCGCGGCTGCAGGGCGAGTCCACGCAGGCGGCGGCGGTGCAGTGGTCGGCGAGCGCGCCCCGCAGCGTCACGGCCGTCGCTGCTGGCCCCACCTCCAACTCGGCGGAGAGGAGCTTCGCCGCGGGCGACGTCCGCGCACAGGTGCTCCGGACGATATCGGAGGTGCTGGACGACGGCAGCAAGGGGACCCGCGTGGGCAACTACAGCCTGATGGAGGCCGGGCTGGACTCACTGGGCGTCATGGAGCTGCGTGCCGCCCTGCAGCGCGCCATCCCGGGCCTCACCCTCCCGCCCTCCATGATGTACGACTGCCCCAACGTCGACGACGTCGTCTCGCTGGTCACCTCCACCGTCGCCGAGACCGCGGCCGCCGCCAGCAACGGCGTCGCGGTGTACTCCGCGTCGATGAACATCAACGTGATGCCGATGAACCAGGCCGCGGCGCTGGCGCTGACCCGCGAGCAGTACCTGTTCTGGTCGCACAGCCTCATGTTCCCCTCCTCATGCGCGTACAACATGGGCTTCGTGCTCAACTTCGACGAGGCCGAGGTGGACGAGCGGGACCTGCGCCTGGCGGTGACGCGCGTGGTGGAGAAGCACCCGGCGCTGCTCGTGCACGTCTCCTCGGACGGGACATCGCAGCGCCAGCCCTCGGTGTCGCAGTGGAAACAGGCGCTCGCGCGTGCCACTGAGATACAGACGCTCCCAGGCCTGGAGGCGGCGGCGGCGGTGGCGGCGGGCGGGGCGGAGGCGGTGACGATCGACCACCCGGCGGTGGCGGCGGCGTGCTCGGTGGCATTCGACATCACCGCCAGCGCGCCGCTTCGGTTCTACCGCGCGGGGGGGCGCGCGCTGCTGCTGGTGGTGCACCACGTGGTGTGCGACGCCTCCTCCCTCTCCCTCCTGGCGCAGCAGCTGCACGCCTCGCACGCCGCCATCCGCCACGCCCGCCTCACCGGCGACGCCGACCTCAACGTAAACGACAAAAAAGACAAAAACATTAGCACCATTAGCAACGAAATCATCCGCAGAAACAGCACGAACAATAAGGTGCAGCCCCGCGAGGCGGAGTTTGGGTTCTTCGTACACGCCGCGGCGCAGGCGCAGCAATCCACCGCCGCGCTGGTGGACAAGCTCGACCACTGGGAGACGCTGCTGACGGCGGGCAACGGCGGGGGCGCCTTCAAGCCGCTCAACCTGCGCCTGGACTACCCGTTGGATCCCAACAACGGCAACGCCGCGTCCGCCAAGCGCCCCTGCGCCAGCATCGTCATCGACATACCGCCCGCGCTGGCCGCGATGATGCGAACCGGCGCGGGCAGCCAGGGCCGCACCGCGTTCTCCACCCTGATCTCCGCGTGGGCGCTGACGCTGCGGCAGCAGGCGGCGCGCACGGCGTCCGACCGACCGGTGGACGACCTGGTCTTCGGCACCGCCTTCGACCTGCGCGGCATCACCGGCAGGGGCTTACACTCGTCCGCTTGTCAGCTCAACCTGAACCATTTCTGACTCACAATACACCCCAAACACCCCCTAAAACCCGCTGACAGCTCCTAAACACCCCCTACGCAACCCTCATTGCAACCCTTATCCCACAGAAAGCGCTTACGTTGAGCCAAAAAGTAGACGAGTGTAAGCCCCTGATCACGGGCCTCAGCACGACGGACACGGTGGGGTGCTTCTCCTCGCTGCTGCCCGTGCGCTGCAACGTGGCGGACGTCGCGGACGGGTCCTTCGAGGGCCTGGCGGACCGCATGCACGACGTGTGCCGCACCGCTTTCCGCCACCCGGACGTGCCGCTGCTCGGAATCATCGAGCGCCTCAGCCCGCCGCGGCGCGCGGGCGGGGGCAACCCGCTGTTCAGCACCTGCTTCAGCTTCGTGTCGCTCCCCCGCCACGACTCGAACGCGTCCACCGCCCCCATCCCCGACGTCACCGCCGTGCGCTTCCACGAGGTAGGGCGGTGCAGGTTGCCCCTATCGAACCCACGGTGAAACCGCCTGGAACTAATTTCTTGACACTAAAATATGATGAACCGCTTTCAACATTTGCTTTCGATTCCAACTTGCGCCACTACAACGAGGCGGCGTTCGAGCTGTGGCTGGGCATCGGCGAGATTGCCAAGGGGGGCATGAAGGGCAACCTCATGTACGACACCACGGTGTTCAGCCGGCGCACGGCGGCGGCCATCGCGGCGTCCTTCACGGCGTGCCTGGAGCGTGCGGTGTCGGACCCGGGCGTGACGCTTGAGAACCTGGACGCGCGCATTGTGGAGGCCCGCGCCAAGGCGCTGGTGCCGTGCTGCCTCGCGCCGGAGGTGGAGAGCGTTGTGGGCGCGGTCGCGGGGCTGTGCGACGCCGCGGAAGGCAGCACCGGCGCCGCGGGGCCGCTGGGTCACGCGTGGGGCTTCCTGGAGGCGGGCGTGGCCCACGAGGCGGCGGAGGCCATCGCCTCCGGCTCGCGGTCGGTCGCCGCCATCCGCGATGTGGGCGACGGCGCTGCGATGACGTTCGCGGACCTGGAGTCGCAGGCGCGCGCGGTGGCGGGCGTACTGCTGGCGGCGACCGAGGCGCAGCCGCCTCGGGTGTCGGTGCTGGCCCCCAACGGCTGGGGCATCCTGGCGCTCCACTTCGCCACCGCGCTGGCCGGCGGCGTCGTGGGCAACCACAACACGCACCTCGTCGCGCCGGAGCTGGCTTACCAGCTGGAGCGGTTCGAGCCGCACGTGATCGCCGCGGCCGGCGACGCGCTCAACGCCGTGGCCGACGCCGCGCTGTCGCTCACGGACATCGGCCGGTCGGACGAATCCCCCGCGCCATTCCGCCTCACCATGCCCTGGGACTGCACCACCTTCTCGGCGCCGCGGGTGGCGCGGGGCCCGGTGGGCACATCCCCCGCGGACCCCTACATGCTGTACTTCACGTCCGGCACGTCGGGGAAGCCCAAGGGTGTGATGCTGACCCAGGACATCGTGTGCCGGCACGCCGTGGGCACCATCGCCGAGCACCGGCTGCACGCCGCCGACGTGTGGCTGCACGCGGCGCCCATGTTCCACCTCGTGGACGCCTTCGCCGTGTACGGCATGACGGCGGTGGGGGGCACGCACGTGCTGCAGCCAGCGTTCGACGCCTCCGCCACGCTGCGGCTGATGCAGCAGGAGGGCGTCACCGTCATCAATATGGCGTCGACCATGGTGGCGTTGATGTGCGCCAGCCCGGTGCGCGGGCACGTGGACCTGTCCGCGCTGCGCCTGGTCAGCTGCGGCGGCAGCCCGCTCGCCGCCACCGTGGTCTCCCGCGCCATCGCCACGTTCGGGTGCGAGTTCTTCGTGTCGTACGGCATGACGGAGTGCTGCGGCAAGATCAGCATGAGCCTGCTCCAGTCCGCGCAGCGCGGCGACGAGGCCTTCCCCTTCTCCGGCCAGCTCGAAACGGTCTGCACGTCGGGCCGACCGTTCCGCCTGCAGAGCGTGCGCGTGGTGAGCGACGACGGGTCGGTGGTGGCCGCCGGCAGCGGCGTGGTGGGCGAGGTGCAGTGCCGAGGTCCCACCGTGTTCGACGGATACTGGCAGGGGCTTCCACTCGTCCACTTCCCACCTCAACCTGACCCATTCTTGTCAAGTACATTTGAACCCATAACCCACCCAGCGTATCCCACACAAAGTGCTCACGTCAAGCCGAAAAGTGGACGAGTGTAAGCCCCTGGCTACTGGAACAACCCGGAGGCCTCCGCCAACAGCTTCACGGCCGACGCCGGCGCGGCGGGAGGGGAGGACCGCTGGTTCCGCACCGGCGACCTGGCCACGATGGACGCGCAGGGGTACCTCAGCGTGGTGGACCGCAAGACGGACATGATCCTCGTCGGCGGCGAGAACGTCTACACCGCGGAGGTGGAGGCTGCGCTGCACTCCCACCCGGCCGTCAAACAGGCCGCGGTGTTCGGCGTGGATAACGAGATCCTGGGGCAGATGGTGCACGCCGCGGTGGTGCTGCGGGCCGGCCGGTCGGCGACCCCGCAGGAGCTCACCGCGCACGCGCGCGGCCTGCTGTCCGGGTACAAGGCAGGGCGGTGCAGGCTGACCCTATGAAGCCCATGTTGAAAGCGCCTAAAACTAAGTGCCTGAAACTTTGGTATGGATGAACTGCTTTCAAGTTTCGCTTTCAATTCCAACTTGCACCGCTACGACAAGGTGCCCGCGGCGCTGAGGGTGGTGGAGTCGCTGCCCACGGGCGGGTCGGGGAAGGTGCTCAAGACCAAGCTGCGGGAGATAGCCATGGCGCCCAAGCCCCGCGCGGACGCGCCTGCCGCCGCCAACACCGCCGCCGCCGCCGCCGCCGCCGCCGCCGCCGCAGCCCCCGCCGCCGATGCCGCTGCCGCCATGGCGTCCAGTGCTGGTGGTGCGGGCGAAGATGATGCGCAGGAGTACGAGTACGCCGTGGTGTGGCGCGCGATCCCGGCGACACCGGAATGGTCAGCCGTGTCGGCTGACTCCTCCGGGACTGTCGTGGTCGCGCCCGAGGCGCGCGGACTGTTGGAGCCGGGGGTGACCACGGCGGCTGAGATGGCGCGGCTCACGCGGGTTACCGTCGACCACATCGGCGGCGACATCGAGTTCATTGAGCGCGAGGCGGCGGCGGCGACCGTGGCGGTTGTCTCGTTCCCGTCTGCGGCGAGCAGCGAGGCGCCGGATTCGCTCGAGCGGTACGCACCCACGCCGCACGCGCCGCTCACCGGCTTGCTCCGGGTAGCTCCTGACAGATATCGCCCGCCACCTCATCGACATGTGTTTTGAACCCGCGTTTATTGAGTTACACGAAATCACACGACGTGACGTGCAATTCCTGGCGGGCCCTAGCTCTGGGGAGTGGTAGCGGAGCAGCGGCGAGCGCGGAGCGGCGCGGCGCTACGTTACATCTGCGGAGCCGCCACCGCGCCCGCCGCCGCCGCCGCCCGCGTCCGAGACGTGCTGAACGCGCGCCTCCCGCCGGCGAGTGAGGAACCCGAGGTAATGGTCCGCGGCGGCGAGGTGCTCGCGCCGAGGGTCGAGCGCTGCGCCCGGCGCCCGACACCGCCGACCGACCACGTGCAGATGACATCCTGCTTGGTCGTGGTCGAGTCCCCCGCGGACATCGCCCCGGGCGGACCCGCCGCCGCCGCCATCGCCTTCCTCGCGTCGCGCCCCTCGTGCGAATCCATCGCCGTGTGGGCGCCGGCGATGCCGAGCCCGGGTTCACTCCCGGCGAACGCCATCGACGAGGTTTTGACAGCCGCTGCCGCCAATGGCGTTCAGGTTTCCTTCTCAGCCGTGGACATGCGCGACGGCGTGCAGGTCGCGCGCGCGTGCCGCACGCTGTGGGGCGCCGCCACCAGCGCGGAGCGCGCGGTTGACGCCGTCGTTTGCGTCCAGGAGTCTGCTCGTGACGCCTCGGGGGCGGGCACGGCGCTGGGACTCACAGAGGATGAACTGGCGCATACTTACGCGCAACCCGTCGGGCTTATGAACGCGCTGGACGTTCTCACGCCCGCGGCATTGTTCACCGTGTCGCCGTTCTTCGCGTTGGATGACTCGATGGCCTCGCCGCTGCGCCTGGCCTCGCGCGCGCTGCACGACGCGGTGGCCACCGTCATCTCTCAGCGGCATGGCACGCGCGTGGCGTCTGTCAACATCGCGCTGCCGGCCGCCGAAGGTGTCTTGGCTCCGGCCGCAGCGGAGGTGACCACTGCTCTCGCGGCTCTCGCGACTATGAGCGGCGACGAGGGTGTCTATGCGCTGCAGACCATCATTCGCTTGTCTGCGGGGGTGAGTATCTCGATCTCAACCGCTGCAGCCTCGCTTGGTCTTGTGTCGGCGGCGGCGGAGGCAGCGGCGGAGGCGGCGGCGGCGGCGGCTTCTCTGCGCATTCACGCGCCGCCGCCGGTGCTGCAGCAGTCATTGGGCCCCACGCTCGACGACATCCAGCGCCGAGTGTGCGCCGCCGCCGCCACGGTCCTCGCGCAGGGACCCGAGTCGCCTCCCCTGGAGCCATCCACGTCTCTCTGGGACCTCGGCATGAACAGCGTCCTCGCTGTGTCCTTGGCTTCCGCGCTGGAAGCTGAGTTCGGGCGCAGCCTGCCCGCGTCCATCGCCTTCGACTACGGCACGCTGAAGGATCTTGCGGGGTTCATTTACAGCAAGTACTTTGCGGCGGAGGCGGCGGCGGCAGCGGCGGTCGCAGCGGCGGCGGCGCAGGCTGCACAGCTGCCGAGGCTTCCGAGCGTGCCAACCGTTGCGGAGATTCAGCGCAGGGTGTGCGACGCCGCGGCGCCGGTGCTGGCGCAGGGCGATGGGGCGCCACTGGAGGCGTCCACCTCGCTGTGGGATCTGGGCATGAATAGCGTGCTGGCGGTGTCGCTGGCGGCGGCGCTGGAGGCCGAGTTCGCGCGCAGCCTGCCCGCGTCCATCGCGTTCGACTACGGCACGCTGAAGGACCTGGCGGGGTTCATCCACAGCAAGTACTTCGCGGTAACAGCGGCGGCGGCGGCGGCGGCGGCGCAGACGCAGGGCCGTCGTCACACTGCGCAGGCGCCGGCGCAGGCACCGTTGGTGAAGGCACCGAGTGGGCCCACCGTGGCAGAGATTCAGCGCAGGGTCTGCGACGCCGCCGCCTCCGTTCTCGTGCAGGGCGACGCCACGCCGCTGGAGCCCTCAACGTCTCTGTGGGACCTCGGCATGAACAGCGTCCTCGCGGTGTCCTTGGCCTCCGCGCTGGAATCCGAGTTCGGATGCAGCCTTCCTGCGTCAATCGCTTTCGACTACGGCACGCTGAAGGACTTGGCGGGCTTCATTCACAGCAAGTACTTCGCGTCAGCGGCGGCGGATGCCGCCGCCGCTGTCTCCGCCGCCTCAACCGTCGTCCGACGCATCAGCACGCCGAACCGGCGGCGGCACAGCCGCAAGGTGTCGCGCGTGCCGAGCATCGTGTACCTGGAGGCGCCGGAGCCGGAGCCCCCGACCGCCCGCGAAGTCGTCTTCTCCGTCCTCGCGCAGCTCCTTCCGCAGGAGTTCCAACCCAGTAGGGCCCGGACGATATCACTCGCCACGTCATCAAACGCGTTTTGAACATTCGTTTCTTGATTTGTATGGCACCCTATGAGAGAGAGGGACGCTTCCACGAGTATGAGGAGACACCAGGTTTTCACCCTGCCCCCCGTGTCGACTGGCTGCCCAGGGGGTTTAGGGGTCTAGGGTTTAGGGTTCAGGGTTTAGGGTCTGACGTGGCGAGCAACATCCACCAGGCCGTATTCCCTGGTGAGCTGGAGGGGGCCGACGCGCCGTCACTGTGGTCCATGGGTCTGTCGTCGGTGACGGCGGTGCAGCTGGTGACCAGCCTGTCCGACCGGCTCCACGTGGCGCTGCCGCCCACCCTGGTGTTCGACCACCCGACCGCCGAGGCCGTCGTGCGCTACGTGGAGGCAGGGCGGCGCTGGTTGAACCGATGAAACCCGTGTTGAAACCGCCTGGATCTATGCTCTTGAAACTAAGAAATGATGGACCGCTTTTAAACTTTGCTTTCAAAATCAACTTGCGCCGCTACGTGGAGGCGCGCAACCCGCCGGGCCTCACCGTCGCCTCATCCGCCAAGGCAGGGGTGACGCTTCGTATCGAAAACAATCGCTTGGCAGAAGTTGAAGCGGCAGACCAAATCCGCTTCTGTATGAATTATCACCCTGAGGGTAAGTCATGCTCCGATCTCGGTGCGAGTGCTTGTTCTCCGCGACCCTCCAATATTCAACCTGAAGGTGAGTCATGCCCTGATATCGGCACGAGTGCTTGTTCTCCACGACTCTGCTACTCGACGAATGAACCTTCGGCGGTGATGGCGGTTGCGGAGCGGAGGAAGATGGAACGTATCGTGTCGGACTCCGGCGTCGCCTTCGGCTCCGAGGCGGGACTGGACCGTTCCGTGTCGGAATACTCGAACGACACGCAGGTGGCGGTGTACGTGACGGATGTGAGCACCACCCTGGCGGACTCGCTGACCCACGCACCGCTGTGCCCGGCGGACGCCATGATGGCGGTGCCGCGCTGCCGCTGGGACCCCGACCTGTCCGACCACCACGTGCCGGAGAGCCGCTTCGGGTAAGGCCTGGAATGTATTGCTCACGGGGGCCTGGGCGAAATCCTGGTGCCTCCCTATACACATGGAAGCGTCTCTCTTCCTCCCGGCATATATTGGTCTTCACGTCATAGGATACCATTCTAAATCATGAATGGGTGTTCAAGATGCGGTGGATGACGCGGCGGAAATGTCTGCCGGCCCTAACATCAGGCACTTCCTGTCCAGTGAGGGCGACTTCGACACCACCTACTTCGGGTCCACCGCCGCGGAGGCGGTGCTGATGGACCCGCAGCACCGCCTGCTGCTGCAGCAGACCAACAGCGCGTGCACGGTCGGGCGGACACCCGACTCCCACTTCGGCGTCTACGTCGGCATCTCCCAGTTCGAGTACGCCATCGACGTGCAGCAGCACGGTCACTTCGTGGCAGGGGCTTACACTCGTCCACTTTTCAGCTCAACGTGAGCGCTTTCTGTGATATTGAGGGTACGTTGAGGGGGTGTTTGGGGGTGGGGTAGGGGAGGTAAGGGGCTTGAGGGTGTGATTAGGGTGTCTTTTTGTGTCAGACACGGCTCAGGTTGAGCTGAAAAGTGGACGAGTGTAAGCCCCTGCTTCGAGGCGTACGCCGCCACGGGCAGCGCGCACTCCGTGGCGTGCGGGAGGCTGAGCTACACCTACGGGCTGAGCGGGCCGTGCGTCAGCGTGGACACCGCGTGCTCGACCGCGCTGGTGGCGACCCACTTCCTGCGGCGCGGGGTGTGCGGCGAGGAGTGCGACCAGGGCGTGGCGGCGGCGGTCAACCTCGCGCTGTCGCGGCACACCAACGTGATGTTCGTGCGCGCGGGCATGCTGACGGCCGACGGGCGGTGCAAGACGCTGGACGCCACGGCGGACGGGTACACGCGCCAGGAGGCGTGCGGCGCCATCGCCATCTCCTCCACGTCGGACGCCTTGGACGACAAGGTAGGGCGGTGCTGGTTGACCCCACGAAACCCAAGTTGAAACCACCTGGAACTAAGCGCTTGAAACTAAAGTGTGATATACTGCTTTCAACTTCTGCTTCTACATTCAACTTGCGCCGCTACAACAAGGCCAAGCTGTCGACTCCCAGGGCCGGCGGCGGCGGCGGCACCGCGCTGTGCCTGATGGTGTCCTCCTCCTCCGTGAATCAAGACGGACGGTCGAGCTCCCTCACCGCCCCCAACGGCCCATCCCAGCAGGCTCTGATTGGCATCGCCCTGGAGGTGGGTGGGCTGTATCCCAACGACGTCAACGTGCTTCAGATGCACGGCACGGGCACCTCGCTCGGCGACCCCATCGAGATCGGCGCGGCGAGCGACGCGTTGATTCAGGGCACCCGTGATGCCGCGCTGGTCCTCAACGCCGTCAAGTCGCACGTGGGCCACGGCGAGACAGCCGCCGGTCTGATGGGGATCTGGCAGGCCGCGGCGGGGTTGTCCTCGCTTCGCTCGTTCCCCATGCTCCACCTGCGGAGCTTGAACCCGTACGTGGCGTCGACCTTCGACCGCATCGCCGGCGGCGCCCGCTCGGTGGTGCACTGCCCCATGCAGTTGACCCCGCTCTCGTCGGGTCTGCTCGGGGGCGCGGGCGGCGACGACGAAGGCAGCTACCCGACCACGGGCATCTCGTCCTTCGCGTTCCAGGGCACCAACGCGCACCTGCTGGTGGCGGCGCCCGCGACGCACGCGGCGGCGGTGGACGCGCGCCGCAACACGGGGCGCCTGTGGGACGCGGAGTGGCAGTGGGTGACGCCGTCGTGCCACCCGCTGCTCGACCACGGCGCCATCGTCCTCCCCCCGGGGGGGTCGTCCATCACGTACCAGGCCATGGTGTCCGGCGCCCAGCGCCCCGGCTCCGCGCAGTTCCTGGACCACCGCGTCAACGGCCGTGCGCTGTTTCCCGGCGCCGGGTTCCTCGAGCTCGCGGATGCCGCCCTCAACTTCGGGCGCGCCGGCTCGTCTACCTCGGGCATGTCCGCCAACGGCGTCAACGCGCCGGCGCGCCTCGGAGACGTCACCATCCCCGCGCCGCTCATCCTCGACGCCTTCCGCGGCGGCCGCCACGAGGTCGCAACCGCCGCCCTGTCCGTGGCGATCGACGCCGCGAGCGGCGCGTTCGAGGTCATGAGCAGCGGCGCCCGCGGGTCGTTGATGACGCACCTGCACGGGTGCGCGGTGAACGCCGCGCACGGCGTGGATTCGCCGCTGCAGATCAACAACGGCGTTGGCGCCGGCTATGGCCCCGTCCTTGAGTGGTCATTCGGCGCGGAGGCCGCGGTCGGGCACGCTGGCGGCGGCGCCGCGGCGTACGCTAGCATGGTGAACGGCGTAGATGACGACGCCAACGGAATGTGGATGCACCCCGCGGCGCTGGACGGCAGCCTGCAGCTCGGGTTCTGCGTCAGCGCCGCCGCCGCTGCCTCCAAGGCCTTGGTGCCCGTCGGCGCCAAGCTCTACCAGGGCCCACGCACAGCCAGCCGCTCCGGCGCGCCGATGGCCACCTCTGTGCGGCAGTACGCACACGGTGGAGCGTCGGACACCGCGAGTGAGTCGGCGCACGCCGTCTGCAATGCCACGGGGGGCGCCTCGCACGCTGGGCTCCATGGGCTGCAGTCGCGGATCATCGGGGCAGCGGCCCCGCCGGCGAAGCTCGTCGCCGAGGTGTCAGCGCTCGTCAAGGAGGCAGCGCCGGTGGACGATGTGACGTACTCGCTATCGTGGTCGGCGACCGCGGTGGCCGCCGCCAGTGCCGCCGCCGGGCGCTCCGCTATGCCAACGACTATGGCGGAAAGCTGTGCCCGCGGTGTTCCTCATTCGCAGAGAGTCGAGCACGGCATCACCGGCATCGCGGCGCTGCAGGCTATGTCAACGTTCTCCGGCAACGCGTTGAGCATGGAGTTGCAGACGCATGGCGCCGTAAACGGCGCGACTTGCGGCGGCGGGAGCGGCGGCGACGGCATCGACTCCGAGTCGCTGCGCGGCGCGTGGCGCGTCGCCGCCGGCGAGCTCCAATCCTCCGCAGTGCTGTCCACGGTGGACGTCGCGCCGGCCACCGCTCTTTACAAGGGCGCGGCCTCGCACGACGCGGTCGGCGTCGGCGGCCACGGCGTTGCCGTGCAAGGCAACGGGCTGTTCACATCATCTGTGAGAGCGGTTCTGTCCGCCGCTGCGGCTGGACATCCTTCGCCGGCGACATCAGGTGGTCTCCGCCGTTTCGTATCCAACCTGCTCCTCGGATCGTCGCCGTCTGCTCTCGAGGACAAGGCACCGTCGACGGCCGGGGCGGGCGCAGGCACGGGCGCAATCCTCACGGGCGGCGGCGGCGGCCTGGGTGGGGTGGTACAAAGTTGAAACTTGTGCTGAAATCGCTTGGTTGCTTGCAACTAAAATACGATAAGCTGATTTCATGTATGCTTTCGATACCAAGTTGCGCCCCTACTCTTGGGCATGCTGATGACGTCGTGGCTGGTGCAGTCGGGCGGACACGGGTCGGTCACCATCCTGGGGCGCAGCGGGCGCTCCCGGCAGGTGGACGCCGCGTCCATCCGCGGCGGCTCCGCCGTCGTCGCCATCGCGCGCTGCGACGTGGGCGCCTCCGAGGACGTCCGCGGCGTCGCGTCGTCGTCCACCTCGAAACAGGTGGTGTCGGTGATGCACGCGGGCGGGGTGCTGGCCGACGCCATGGTCGGCAACCAGTCCGCAGGGAGCTTCACGTCGGTGCTGGCGCCCAAGGTAGGGAGTGCAGCTTCACCCCAGCTTGACTTCGACTTGACCCCGGATTGGGACCCTGATTTGACCCCGGATTGACCATATATTGACCCCGGATTGTCCCCAGGTTGACTCCGGGTCCACTGTGCCTGGTTTCCGCTCTTGACGCAAAAATGTGATGATCTGGTTTCAAACTTTGGTTACAATTTCAACTTGCGCCACTGCACCAAGGTGGTCGGGCTCCGCCGCGTGCAGGCCGCCTTCATGAACGGGGCCGCCACCCAGAGCGCGGCTGTGTTCTCCTCCATCGCGTCGCTTCTGGGCGCCGCGGGCCAGGCCAACTACGCGGCGGCCAACGGCGCGCTGGACCGCTGGTCGGCGGCGTCGCAGGGCACGGGCGCGCCCACGGTGAGCGTGCAGTGGGGCGCGTGGGGCGGGCCCGGCGTGGGCGGCATGGCGGCGGCGGACGTCGGAGGCGTGCTCGGCCGCATGCGGCGCCTGGGCTTCGGGGTGCTGTCCCCCGACGCCGGCCTGCGCGCGCTCCAGGCCATGATGAGCAGCTTCAGCAGCGCGGTGGCGATCCCGTCGGTGGTCGCGGTGTCCCCGTTCGACGCCGTGCAGATCTCAAAGGCCAGCGCGGGATCGCCCATCGGCGCCATCTTCGCGGACCTCTGCGCCGCCGCCGCCGCCGCCGCCGCCGCCGCGCCCGCGCCCGCAGGTGCCGCTCCGGCGCAGCGATACGCTGGTCACAACGCGCCGGCCGTACAGACCCAGGCGCAAGTGGCGGCCGACGTCAAGCGTGTGGTATCCGAGCTCGCCGAGAGTTTCTGCGGGCACAAGGTTGAGGCCGAGGAGACGCTGCTGTCCGCGGGGCTGGACTCGCTGGGCGCCGTGGAGCTCAGCAACGCGCTGGTGTCCAGGCTGGCGGTCAAGCTTCCCGGGACGCTCATTTTCGACTACCCCACGGTGGATTCCATCGCGGAGTACGTCGCCACCCTCGTCAAGCCGGCGCCCGTGCCCCAGCAGCAGCAGCAGCAGCAGCAGTACTCCTCTTTCCGGGGCGACGGCGGCGAGGGGGGACGGAACTGGTCGACGGCGCAGTACGCGGCGCAGCCCGCGGCGCCGCCGCCGCACCCGTTCTCCGACCCCGCCGAGTGCCTGCGGCGCGTGGCGGACATCGTGGAGGGGCTGCTGGGGTCTACGCCGGGCGCGGAGCAGCCGCTGCTGGACGCCGGGCTGGACTCGCTGTCCGCGGTGGAGCTCCGCAACGTGCTGGCGGTGGAGGCCGGGGTGTCCATGCCGGCCACCGTCATCTTCGACTACCCGTGCGTGTCGGACCTCGCGATGTACATCACATCCGTGGTGCCGGCCCCGGCGGCGGCGCAGATGCCGGCGGCGCAAGCGCAGTACAACCCCTTCGCTCACGGCCTGGCGGCGGCGGCCACAGAGCGGCAGTTCCGGCGCCGCAACGCGATGGCCGTCGCCAGCACGGCGGGCCTGCCGCCCAGCGGCGAGGGCGGCAGCGGCGGTGGCGGCGGCGACGCGATCGCCCGCACGCCGATGTCGCGCTGGCACCTCGACGACGGCGTCGTAGACGGCGCGTTCCTGCGGCCGCGCTTCAGCGCCTTCGTGGCGGACGCGGAGTGCTTCGACGCGGCGACGTTCGACATCTCCGCGCCCGAGCTGGCCCTCATGGACGCGCAGCAGCGCCTGCTGCTTGTCTCCACCACAGACAGTCTACGCGCCGCCGCGGGTTTCATGACCGGCGTACACACCAAGTTCCCTATCGGTGTCTACGTGGGCATCTCCAGCATGGACCACCAGAAGCTGTCGGAGAAGCGGCAGTCCGCGCTGTCCCCGTTCACCGCCACGGGCGGCGCGCTGAGCGTGGCGGCGGGTCGGATATCGTTCGCGCACGGGCTGACGGGCGCGGCCATCGCCGTGGACACCGCGTGCTCGTCGTCGCTGGTGGCCATGCAGGTGGCCGTGGCGGCGCCGCGCGACGTGCCCAACCCGCAGGGGGGGGCGCTGGTCGCCGGCGTCAACCTGCTTCAGGTGCCGGAGACCACCATGATGTTCCAGCGCGCCGGGATGATCACCCCCGACGGGCGCTGCAAAACGCTGGACGCGGCGGCGGACGGCTACGTCCGCGGCGAAGCCTGCGGCTCCGTCATGCTGCTCGACCTCGACGTCGTCTTCGCGTCCGGCGCCGGCACCGGCGCCGGTGCGGGCGCGGGCGATGGTGCGTTCCCGGCCGAGGTGATCGGCGCGTTCGTGAACCAGGACGGTCGGTCGAGCACGCTGACGGCACCCAACGGGCCGGCGCAGCAGACGGCCATGCGCGGCGCCATCGCCACCGCACAGGGCAACGGCGGGGACATCGGCGACATCGGCACCGTGCAGATGCACGGCACCGGCACGCCGCTGGGAGACCCCATCGAAGTGGGCGCCATCGCGGCGGTGTTCGATCACGCCGCCGGCGCCGCCGGCGGCTTCGGCACGCTGTCGCTGGGCGCACCCAAGTCGTCGATGGGGCACAGCGAGCCCGCTGCGGGGATCTCGTCAATGATCCGTGCCGTGGGCGTGCTGCAGCGCGCGGCGGTGCCCCCCGTGCTGCACCTCACGGCCCTCAACGAGCACATCATCACCATCCAGAGCATGCGCGCCCCGGGCCTCGTGCGCCTCCTGGCCGACCGCGTCGCCAAGGCTCCCACGACGCGCACCGCCGGTGCCACCGCCGGCGGTGGCGGCGTCGGCGCTGTGTCTATCAGCGCGTTCGCGTTCCAGGGCACCAACGCCCACGCCATCGTGGCAGGGAGCGGGAGCGGCAGCGGCGGCCGCGGCCGGACCCCCGACTCGGGCATGACGCTGTGGGACGCCAAGCGGCTGTGGATCGCGCCGCCGTCGCACCCCATGCTGTCCAGCTTCAGCGCCCCGCTCGAGTCCTCCTCGACCCTCGCGGCCTCGAGTATCATCTTCATCCACGCGCACATCGGCGCCGCCGCGAGCCAAGCCTACCTGTGGGACCACCGGGTGAGCGGGCGCGCGCTGTTCCCCGCCGCCGGCTTCATGGAGCTGGCCACGGCTGCGGCGCGCGCCACCTGCGCCTCCGGGGCCGCGGCACTCACGGGCGTCGCCATCCCCTCGCCGCTGCTCATGGGGAGCGCGGCGACGGGCGGGGGCGGGGACGCGATCGATATCGTGTGCGAGATTGGGATGAGCGGCGAATTCGTGATCCGTACCGCGGCGGGTGTGAACGCGCGGGCAACCTGCGCGGCGACTCACGCGCCCAAAACTGTCACTGCGGTGGCGGCGGCGAGGGCGGCGGGGGCATCCAGCGGCCGCAGCCGCCGCCTGGCGCGCGCTGCTGCCATTGCTGGAACGCCTCCGGCAGCGGAGGATACGTTCGTCGGTCGGTTGGCGTCCGACCGTATGGAGCGCGGCGGCGAGAACGCCGCGCTGTGGATGCCGCCCGCCGTGCTCGACGCCAACCTGCAGCTCGGCGGCGCCCGGCGCGTGTCAGCGTCCACCAGCGACGTCTACATCCCGTCCTCCGTGCGCGGGTACGCCGCGCCCGCGGCGCCGCTGCCGGCGGCGGAGATGATCGGCGTGGCGCGGATGCACGCCGCGGGTGCGCACTCGGGCGGCGGCGGCACGCTGAGCAGCAGCCACGCGGTCGTGACCGACACCGGGCTGGGGCTCTCGGCTCTCTCCGGCATGGAGATGAAGCAGGTCAAGCGCGGTAAGCTCGGCGCTTCCGTCACGGCGGGCGCGGCGGCGGGCGCCACCCGCCGCGTCATGGCGCCTCTCTATGATGTCACGTTCGCCGCTACTGCCTCGCCGCCGGCTACCACGGATGTGGATGCGACCACGAGGTATGCGATTGACTCCGTGGGTTCGCGCGTTGCCGCGCCGCACTCCGGCGCCAGGCGCGCCGCGACCGCCGCGCTCGAGGGTGTGCAGCAGCTGTCTTCCTCGACCTCGGGCGCCGCCCGCGGCGTCCACGCTGTCACCTCACACGGCTCCGGCGCGCTGCGCCAGAGCGCTCTTCAAGGAGTGGTGCACTGCGCGGCGGAGGAGCTGGCGAGCTCCCCCGTGGACATCAAGTCGGCGGTCAGCGACGCCAACGGACTGCTCCCGGGGCGCGGCGGGCTTCTCCCAGCGGCGGCTGACACCTACGGCACCTCGCTGGTCGCGGGGGTCATGCGCGTCGCGCGCCTCACGCCCTCCACCGCCGGTGCGGCAGCCGCGCCCCACGTGTCGGCGCAGGGCTCTGAGGCGAGTCGCGCGGAGACGCTGACGGGTTACGTGCGCCAGGTGATGAGCAAGCAGGCGCACGAGCGCGGCGTCGGCGTCGGCGTCTCCTTCGCCGGTATGCTGATGCAGCGCCCGTCGGAGCCGTCCAGCCGCGACATGACCTCGGCGCTCATCACCGGCGGCCTGGGCATCCTCGGCCAGCTCGTGGGCGGCTGGGTGGCCAGCACCACCGGCGCCTCGGAGGTAACCCTCTCGGGGCGCTCCGGGAGGGTCTCCGGCATCGCGGCCACTCTCCTGTCCGGGTGCCTCGTGCACATGACCCGCTGCGACGTTGCCTCCACGGAGGAGGCGGGCGCGGCTCTCAAGCAGTCGAAGGAGAACCTCGCGGTGCTTCACGCCGGGGGGGTGCTTCGCGACGCCACGGTATCCAAGCAGACCTCGGGCTCGATGGCCGCGTCAATGGCACCCAAGTCCACCGGCCTGTTCCGGATGCACGCCAGCTCGTTCGCCAACGCGGCGCACTCCACCACGCTGTTCTCGTCCATCTCCGCTCTACTGGGGTCGGGCGGGCAGGCCAACTACGTGGCGGCCAACGCGTGGCTGGACGCCTGGGCGCGCGGTGCCACCGCCGCCGGCCGCGCCGCTACCAGCGTGCAGTGGGGCGCGTGGGGCGGCGGCGGCGGCATGGCGGCGGCGGGCGGCGGCGGGGTGTTGGCGCGCATGGAGCGGCTCGGCATCGGGGTGCTGTCGCCCGCGGACGGCCTCCGCGCGCTCCGCGCCCTGATGCTCCCGCAGCACGCCTCCGTCGGCCGCTCCGTGGTTCTCGTGAACTCCTTCGACTGGCACCGGTTCCTGGGCCGCTCCGGCGCCGGCGCCCGCCGCGCTCACACTGGCTTCTTTGCAGAGTTCCGCGACCTCGCGGAGGCCAAGGAGACGCAGCTCGTGTCCTCCTCCTCCTCCTCCGTCGACAACGTGTCTCACTCTGCTGCCGCTGCTGCCGCCGCGGTTGTGTCGGCGGCGTCCGTGGCCGCCGCCGCCGCCGCCCTCGAGGGTGAGATCGCCGCCGCAGTCCAGGGTGTGATCGGCCGGTCGGTCGACCGCAACGAGCCTCTGGTGGACGCCGGCGTGGACTCCCTGGGTGGGGCCGGCCGGACAGCGCCCGCTATGTCAGCCTGTGCATTTTGATTTCATGTTTCTTGAGGTAAATGGCATCCTATGACATGGTGAGCAATATCTACTAGGCCATATCTCTGGGTGCCGTGGAGCTCCGCAACGCGTTGACCGCGCTCCCCTCGCTCGTCAGGAGCATGGGGTCGGACGCGGTCAGCGACGCGGTGCCCGCGACCGTGGCGTTCGACTACCCCACCGTGGCGGCGCTGTCGGCGTACCTCGCGGACTGCGCCGGCTTCGTCGTGGTGGCTGCGGTTGCCGCCACCGCCGCTTCTGCCGCCGCCGCCGCCGCCGCTGCCGCCGCCGCCGCCGCCGCCGCCGCCGCCCTCGAAGCTGAGATCGCCGCCGCTGTCCAGGCTGTGGTTGGTAGATCGGTCGACCGAAATGAGCCGTTGGTGGACGCCGGCGTGGACTCCCTCGGTGCCGTGGAGCTGCGCAATGCGTTGACCGCGCTGCCCTCGCTCGTCAAGACCATGGGGCCAGACGCCGTCAGCGACGCGGTACCCGCCACCGTGGCATTCGACTTCCCCACGGTGGCGGCGCTGTCGGCGTACCTCGCGCACTGCGCCGGCTTCGACGTCGTCGCCGCCGGTGACGTGTCCGGCGATGTTTCCATCCTCGATTTCAACGCGTTGGCCGGCTCGGCTCGGCGCGCCGTGAGCCTCGGCCACATGGCGGGCGCCCTCCCCGGTGGCGCGGGCCCGGCAGATGTGACCTTCGATGCCTTGGCGCCGATACCGGGCGAACGGTGGCGCCTGGACTCAGACGGCGCGCCGGCCGGCGCCAGGTTCGGAGGCACCCTCGCTGACGTCGCGGCGTTTGACGCCACCGTGTTCAACATTACCGATGCGGAGTCGGCGTACGTGGACCCGCAGCACCGCACGCTGCTCGAGCTGGCGCACGAGTCCGTCACCAGCTACTCGTCCCGGGCTTATCCTGTGCCAACCCCGGATGCGTCGGAGAGCACGGGTGTCGCCGTGGGTATCTCGGGCACGGAGTACGCGCAGCTGACGGGCGGCGCCGGTGAGCCGTCGCCTTACACGGCGCTGGGCGGCTTCATGAGCGTGGCGTGCGGCCGCCTGAGCTACACCTTCGGGTGGGGGGGCGCCAGCTTCTGCACGGACACGGCGTGCTCCTCCGCGCTGGTGGCCGCGCACCTGGCCGCCGACAAGGTGATGAGCGGCGGCCTGGCGCGGGTGCTGGTCGCCGGCGCCAACGTGACGCTGCTGCCGGGCACCACCGGAATGTTCGCCGTGGCGGGCATGCTGGCGCCCGACGGCCGCTGCAAGACGCTCGACGCCGCCGCCAACGGGTACGTGCGCAGCGAGGCGGTCGTCACCGGCATCGTCGAGCAGCTTGCATCACCCGGCGCCTCTGCCGCGGCCGCCGCGGCGGCCGTGGCTGTGATTGCCGGCTCCGCTGTGAACCAGGACGGCCGCTCCAGCTCCCTGACGGCGCCCAACGGCCCGGCGCAGCAGCGCGCGGTGCGCCTGGCGCTGACAGCGGCGGGCATGGAGGGCCGGTCGGTCGACGTGCTGCAGATGCACGGCACGGGCACGCCCCTGGGCGACCCCATCGAGGTGGGCGCCGCGGCGGCCACGCTCATGCAGGGCGGGGCCGGGCGGACGTCGCCCCTGGTGCTGGCATCCACCAAGTCCCGGTTGGGGCACGCGGAGCCGGCCTCCGGTGCCGTCGGCCTCCTGGCCGCCGTCGCCGCCGCCGCAGGCATGGCCGTGCGCCCCAACCTGCACCTCCGGGACCTCAACCCGCACCTCGCCGCGGTCATGTCCAAGCGTGCCTCCTCTTCCGCGGCTGCCGCGTTCTCGGCCCCGCGCCAGAGCGCCCTTGTCGTTCCATCTATTGCCGCCGGGATTTCTTCCATCGCGACGGGCACCAGCGCGTTCGCGTTCCAGGGCACCAACGCGCACGTGACCCTCAAGGTTCAGACCGGCGACGGGCTCAAGGCGGGCGCGGTGCAGCGCGCGGCGGTGGCGCTGTGGGACCGCGGGCGGCACTGCATCACCCACCCGGGCCACGCCATGCTCACCGGGGTGTCCTCCGTCCCGGCGCTCGGCGGCGGCGGGAAGGCCGACGCGGTGGTGTACCTGCAGGCGCGCATCGGGCTCACGGCGAGTCAGGCGTACTTGTGGGACCACCGCGTGAGCGGGCGCGCGCTGTTCCCCGCCGCCGGCTTCCTGGAGCTGGCCGCCGCGGGCGCGCAGAGCCTCCTGCCGCTCGTGGCGGCCTCCCCCGCAGCGGGCGGGGTCCCCGTGCTGCAGGGCGTGGTCATCCCCTCGCCGCTCATCCTCGGGCACGGCTCCGCGGTCACCATCTCTGTCGACCGCGCCGCGGGCGTTGTGGATGTCTTCACGGCGTCCGCTGCCGGCAACGCGACGCACACCAGCGCCCGCCTCGGCGGCGTGGTTGTGCAGGCGCCGCCGTCGCCTGGTAGTGACGCCGAAGGAAGGCCCACCATCACGGCGCGAGGCTTCGTCGGCGAGGTCATTCGGCAGCAGCAGCAGGGTGTTGCGGCGCCGAGCGCGTCTCTTGGGCGCCTGGCGCGCGACGTGTCCGTGCAGTGCGGCGAGAACGCCGGGCTGCGGATGCCGCCGGCGGTGCTGGACGCCAACCTGCAGCTCTCCGGCGCTCGGGGCGCGTCGGGCGCCGCGGCGGAGCCCGGGGTGCGGGTGCCCGCCGGCATCCGGGGCTACTGCGCGCTATCCGTCGCGCCCGCTGCCGACCTGTGGGCGAGCGCGCGGACCCACGACGCCGACGCAGCGTCCGACGGTTCCTCGGCGCTCAGTAGCCACGCCGCCGGCGCCATGGACGGGTCGGCAGCGGGGGCGGTGGTGACTGGCTTGGAGATGCGGCTGGTGCGACGCGGCGGCGCTGCGAGCGCTGCGCCGCCCCGCCCCGCCGCGGCCGCCTCCCCTGCTTCTACGTCCGCTGCAGACATCACTTCTGCCATGTCGCCGGATTCCCGCGTCATGTACCAGACGACTTGGATGGTGACAGGCGCCGCTTCGGGTCCCACTGCACCGGCCATGCCGGCGTGGACCGCAGCAGGCACTCTCGTGGTTTCTGTTGCTGCGGCGCCGGCTCGATCGGGAGCGGCCAGTCTAGCGCTCGTGCAAGGCAATGCCGCGGCTTCGGTGGCCTCGTTCGACGCCTCGATCCGCGGCAGCTCCAACGCCGTCGTCGCCGCGGGGCGGACCTGCGTGGGCAGCATTGCGGCGAGCGCTGCGGAAGAATTGGGAGGTCTTTCGGGTGACGTCTGGAACCGCTCGGACGCGAACGCGCGCGAGGTCCATGCGAGCGGCAGCGTCACCTCCGGCTGGGAGGTGGTGCCTCGCTTGGAGCGCGCACACGCACAGGGCGGCAGCGACGCCGCTAACGCCGCGGCGACGGACTCCGACGGCGCAAGCCGCGTGACCGTCATTACGGGTGGCCTCGGCAGCGTGGGCGTTCTCGCCGCAGCCGCCCAGCTCGGCTCCGGCGCCGACCGCGTTGTGCTCCTGGGGCGGTCCGGCCGGGCGAGCTCCGTGTCCATCGCCGGGATGGCGTCGGCTTCCACATGGGGATCCGTCACGGCCGCGCGCTGCGACGTGTCTGCACACGAAGAGGCGCCTTTCGCGGTTGCGCTGGCCACGGGCGGGCTCGCGGGCAAATGCCCCCGTGTTGACTTGCTTCACGCGGGCGGCACGCTGCGCGACGGCACGCTGGCGCGCCAGACCGCCTCCAGTCTAGCGGTCGTGTTAGCTCCCAAGGTGTCCGGCATCGCGCGCCTTCAGGTGGGTTGCAGCAAGTGGCCACCCTTGTAGAAAGCGCTTGATGAAAGCGCTTAAGACACGCTAAGCAGTACTAACTGACATTATATCAACCTGGTTTCAATTTTTGCTTTCAATTTCACACTTGACCCTACATTCAGAGCGCGCTGTCCGGCCACGCCACGTCCAACACCGTGCTCTTCTCCTCAGTCGCCGCGCTCCTGGTGGGGTGCTGCGGGTTGAAACCGTGCTGAAACCACCTGGATCCCGCGCTTGAAACTAAAATATGATGAACTGCTTTCACGTGTTGCTTTCAATTAACGCTTGCGCCCCTACATGCCGGGATCCACGGGGCAGGCCAACTACGCCGCGGCGAACACCTGCCTGGACGGGTGGTCGGCCGGCGCCCGCGCGCAGGGCCTGGCCAGCACCAGCGTGCAGTGGGGCGCCTGGGGCGGCGACACCGGCGGCATGGCATCGGGGGATTCCAACACTCTCGCGCGGCTGGACCGCATGGGCGTCGGGGCGCTGTCGCCGGAGCAGGGCTTGTTCGCGCTCTCGCAGTGTCTCTCCGGCGCCTCCACCCCCGCGGTGCTGGCGGTCAACCCTTTCAACTGGACGAACTTTGAAAGGAGTGTGTCGGCCGCCTCCGCCCCGCGGTACGAGTCATTCATCGACGTCAACGCCGTCTCCGGCGTGGCGGCGGCGGCAGTGATTGGCGGCGGCAGCAGCGGTGGTGGTGACGTGCAGAGCATGCTCGAGGACGTCACGCGCTCCGTCACCGAGGCTGTCCTGCCGCTGCTCGACGGCCAGCCCACTGAGATCGACCCAAACGACCCGCTGATGGAATCGGGCTTGGACTCCCTGGGTCGGGCCTGCCAGATATTGCCCGCCATGTCATCGATACGAATATTGCACCGTCGTTTCTTGAGTTCAATGGCATCCTTTGAAGCGGCGAGAATTGTTGCCAGGCCCTATCGGTCGGCGCCGTGGAGCTGCGCCAGAGCCTGGCCGCGCGCTTCGGAGTGAGCCTGCCGCCCACCGCCATCTTCGACTACCCCACGGTCGGCGCCCTGTCCCGCTTCATCGCGGAGGCCACGGCACCGGCTATGTCGAGGTCCCCGGCTTCCTCCGGCGTCATTAAGAGTGGCAGGGGCACAGCCTCTGGCGCCTCCAGCGATGGTGCCGGGGTCGGCGCGATTGAGGTGGCGTCTTCGGCGTGCGACTACCCCCGGGGTGTGTCCAGCCCGGGCCAGCTCTGGAGCGGCTTCACGGCAGGCACCGAGTTCCAGGAGATCATCCCCCTGGAGCGCTTCGACCCCGAGCTGTGCGGCGGCGGCGCGCGCACCGCAACCTTCGTCGCCGACGTCGACGGGTTCGACGCCGGGGTGTTCCGAGTCTCCGACGCCGAGGCGCTGGCGATGGACCCGCAGCAGCGCAAGCTCCTGGAGCTGTGCCTTCGCAACTACGTCGCCACGGGAGGCGACACTTTGGCCGACGCCGTGAGCAGCAAGACGGGGGTGTACCTCGGAGTGATGTGGACGGAGTTCCAGCACCTGCTCGTCGCGCTGGGCGCCACGCAGAACGGGTACACCGCCACCGGCAACGGGCTGAGCTTCCTGGTCGGTCGACCCTCGTTCGTGTTCGGGCTGGTTGGCCCCAGCGCTGTGGTCGACACCGCGTGCTCCTCGAGCCTCGTGGCGACCCACCTGGCGTGCACCGCGCTGTCGCGTGGGGAGGCGACCAGCGCGCACGCGGCGGGCGTGCAGTGCATGCTGCTGTCGGAAACGTTCGGTATCCTGACCAACCTGAACTCGCTGTCGCCCGACGGGCGGTGCAAGACGCTCGACGCCAGCGCGGATGGCTACGGACGCGGTGAGGGGTTCGCTGCGCTCTACCTGCGCCCTCCTTCGGCGGCCTCTACGGATGGCTCGAGCAACGGAGGTGGAGGTGTCGCACTTCGCATCCTGGGCGCGGCTGTGAACCAAGACGGCCGGTCGAGCACCTTCACCGCGCCGTACGGGCCCTCGCAGCAAGCCCTGATGGTGCAAGCCCTGGGCGAGGCGAGCACCAGTCCCAGCGAGGTGCGCTTCCTGTCCACGCACGGCACCGGCACTTCCCTTGGCGACCCCATCGAGCTCGCCGCCGCGGGGCGCGCTCTCTCGAGCGGTGCCAAAGTCCTCAACGCCACCGATGGCGGCGATGGTGCTTCGCTCACGGTGATCGGCGCGAGCAAGTCGTTCCTGGGGCACACCGAGGGCACGGCGGGCATGTCGGGGCTGCTGATGGCGGCGGCGGCGGCCGGACAGCTTGCCGCGCCGGCGCTGCGGCACTGCCGCAACCTGAACCCGCACGTGGCGGCCGGCCTGGCGGGCCTTGTGACCAACGGCGGCGCCGTGTTTGCGGTGGGGCCTCACAGACATTGCTCACCACCTCATCGATACGCACTTTGAACCCTTGTGTCTAGCCTTGATCATCCTGTGACGTGGCGAGCAATATCTTTCAAGGCGCTACTTCGCGGCGCCACGGACCGCATCCACTGCGATCACGTTCGCGGCGTCCGCGCCCCAGGTGGTGGCCTCCACGAGCTCCTTCGGCATGAGCGGCGTCAACGCGCACGCCGTGTTCGACGTCACGGCGCACGGCGGCGTCGACGCGGTGTCCACCCGCGCGTCCATCCTCGTGGCGGACGCCATGCGGCTGTGGCCCGCGCCCCCTGCTCGCCTCCTGTGCACCGCCGCTACCCCGTTCAGCACGTTCGGCGGCAAGGGTAAGATGGTGTTCGAGAGCGTGTTGACGGGCGCGGCGCTGTCCTTCCTGTGGGACCACGGCGTCAACGGCATGGCGCTGATGCCCGGCGCCGCGTCGCTCGAGGCGGCGCACGCCGCGCTCGCCTACGCCGAGGTTTCCAGCAGCGCGTCCGTGCTCGCGGCGTCTGCCGCCGCGCTCACGGGCATCGCCTTCGTCCGCCCGCTGGTGCTCCCCGGCGCCACCACCGCCGCCGATGTCGTCCTCGTGGTGACCAAGTCAGTGGACGGCACTGTCGACGTCGCTCACAGAAGCAGCGGGGACACCAAGGGCAAGCCAGCCGTCGTCGTAAAGGCTTCGTGCCGTCGCGTCCAGGTGGTGAATACCGCAGGTGCTTCCGGGATCGGCGCTTCGGCGTCGGGCTCGGCGGGCGTTGGTGCGCTTCTGTTTGAAGGGTTCGGAGCGGCGGCGATGGCGGGGAGCTTCGCGGTGGTCGCCGCCTCCAGCGACTCCGCGGTGCCGGCGTCGTCCAGCAACGGCTTCACGGTGCCGCCCGCGATGTTGGACTCGTCGCTTCATCTGATGGCGGCGGGCGAGAAGGAGGACGGCGGCGGCGACGCCGCGGCTCCTGCAGCGCCGAGGGTGCCCGCCGGCGCCGGCGCCTACTTCGCGCCCGCGGCGGTGGCCCCCGGCGCCGCCGGCATCGCGCTCGCGCGCCAGCTGTCGGTCAACGACCGTGGCACCGCCGCCGTCAGCAACCACGTCCTCGTCGTCGCGGGCGCGCGGGTCGGCGTGTTCGGCCTGGAGACCAAGTCAACGGGCGGCGCGGCGGGCGGAGCCAGCGCCAACAATGCGGCCGCTGCGGTCAACAAGAAGGCGGCAGCTGTGGCGGTTGCTGCGCCGCAGGAGGCTGCCAAGGGGCTGCTGTATGACGTCGCGTGGCAGGCCAATGCTGGCGGCGGCGCGGCGCGCGGCGCCGGCGGCGGAGTCGCGCGGTCGTCGATGATGCGCGGCGACCACCGCGGGTCATCGTCCAACCGCGGCCGGCCGGGCATGGCGGCCTCCCGCCCCGCTGCCGCCGCCGCCGCGCTCATGCAAACGGCCGCGATCGCCGCCGCCGCGGTGGCGACGCAGACTGCGGGCGGCACCCTCAACACCACGGCGTCGTCGCTGACATCTATCAACGACTCGGCGCCCGTGCTGGGCGTGGTGCGCGCCGCCGCTGCTGAGCTCAACAACATCAACTTCGACGTCGAGGACCGCTCCCGATACGCCGCCGCTGCCAGCCCCGCTATGGAGTCCGACGCCAGCCCCTCGGCCGGTGCCATGGACATCTTCAGCGGCCCGCATGGCGCGGCGGTGAGCGGCGGCGCGCGGTTCTCACCCACAGTGCTGCCCTCGACGCGGTCGCTGGGCATCGGCGCCATGGGTCTGACGCCCCAGCCGCGCGGCGCGTTCCGCGACCTCAAGCCCGCGCCGGTCAGCTCCATCGTCGCCGACGCGGAGGGTAACGTGGCGTCGGATGACCTGCCGCTCATCAACGTGCGGGTGGAGGCCGTCGGCCTCAACTTCCGCGACGTCCTCAACGTCCTCGGCATGTACCCGGGTAACCCGGGCATGCCCGGCAGCGACTACGCCGGCGTCGTCATCGGCGGCGCCAACGAGGCGGGCGCCGCGACCTTCGCTCCGGGGACCGAGATCTTCGGGCTGGCTCCGGGGTGCCTGGGCACGCAGGTGACGGCGTGCGCGCTGGCCGCGGCGCCCAAGCCCCCCGGCATCTCCTTCGCCGAAGCGGCGGGTTGCCCCACCATCCTCTGCACCGTGCTGCTGGCGCTGGCCGAGGCGGCGCCCGCCACGGGTGAGATCAACTCGGTGCTGGTGCACGCGGCGACCGGCGGCGTCGGCCTCGCCGCCATCCAGGTGCTGCGCTCGCAGGGCATCGAGGTGTTCGTGACCGCGGGTAGCGCCAAGAAGCGCGCGCTGCTCCGCTCCATGGGCGTGGCCGGCGTCGCCAGCTCCCGCTCCACCGAGTTCCCCGAGGTCGTGGTGCTCACCAACGGGAAGCCCATCGACTTCGTGCTCAACTCGCTCACCTCCGCGGGTATGGTCGGAGCCTCCCTCGCCGCGCTCCGCGTCGGTGGCGGCTTCGCCGAGATATCGAAGCGCGACATCTGGTCCGCGCCCGCTGTGGCGATGGACCACCCCACGGTGAACTACCAGCTGGTGGCGTTCGATTTCCTGTCGCCGCAGAAGCTGCAGGTGATGCTGGGGCGGCTGTCGCAGGCGCTGCACGCGGGGACCATCAAGCCCATCGCGTCGCAGCAGAGCGGCCTCATCGCCGTGCGCGAGTGCATGCGCGAGATGTCGGGCGGTGGGCACATCGGGAAGGTGATCGTGTCCACGCCCCCCGCGCCCCCGGGCCCGCCCGAGGCCGCTCTCATCGTCACGGGCGGCCTCGGCACCCTCGGGAAGCTGGTCGCCACCTGGTCGGTGCAGCAGGGCTCGCGACGGATGTCGCTGCTCGGCCGGACTGGCCGGACATCCGAGCACCCAGGTTCGCTTGGAGCGTCCACCGCGTGCGTGGTGATGGCGCGGTCCGACGCGAGCCGCGCGGAGGAAGCAGAGTTTGCGGTGAACGGAACCGCCGCGACGCGGGGGCGGGCGCCCGCGGCGGGGGCGCTGCTCCACGCCGGCGGGTTGCTGGCCGACGCCACGGTGCCCAAGCAGACCGCCGGGCGCATGGCGCTGGTCGCCGCGCCCAAGGTGGGCGGCCTCACGCGCGTCGTCAACGCCGTCGGCGCCGCGGCGGCCGGGAACAACCTGTTGTTCTCCTCCCTGGCGTCCATGCTGGGGTCGGGCGGGCAGGCCAACTACGTGGCCGCCAACGGGTGGCTGGACGCGTGGGCCGTGGCGGCGACGGCGCGCGGGCAGAGCGCGGCGAGCGTGCAGTGGGGCGCGTGGAGCGGTGGCGGCGGCATGGCGGCCAACGAGGCCGGCACCATCCAGCGCATGGAGCGCCTGGGCGTCGGCGCCGTGGAGCCCTCGCAGGGCCTCCGCGCCGTCGAGGGCATCCTCCGCGGCTTCGCTGCCATGGTCCCGGGCGGGATCATACAGCCGGTGGTGGCCGCCAACCCGTTCGTGTGGGAGACGTTCCTCAAGCGCATGAAGCCTGTCCCGGCGCTCTTCGACGGCGTCAACCCGCTGGCCATCGCCGACGCCGACGCCGCCGAATCCGCCGCCGCCGGCGCGTCCGGTGCGGCGGCTGGTGTCGTGTCCGGCGGCGGCGGCGCGGCGCGGGGGCCCAGGGCGCGTGCGCTGGTCGACGAGGCAGTTCTCAACATCATCGGAGCGGAGGTGGAAGACCAGGAGCCGCTGGTCGACGCGGGCCTCGACTCACTCGGTGCCGTGGAGCTGCGCAACTCCATCGCCACTTCGTCCGGGATCGACCTGCCGTCCACGCTGGTGTTCGACTACCCCACCGTCGCCGCTATCCTCGAGTTCATGACGCCGCTCATGCCGTCCAACGCTGACGATTCGGATTCCGCCGACGCCGACGCTGCGGTGGGCGCGAGCGAGATGTCCGTGGGTGGGATGCGGTACGCGGAGACGAACCCAGCTCGCGGTGACAGCTTGATTGGCATCGTCGGAACGTCGAGCCAGACCGCACGCAACGCGCTTCACGCTGGCGCCCCGGTGGACGGCCTCACCGTCGTGCCTCTGGCGCGGTGGAGCATCGATAAGGCGCGGTATGACGACTCGTTGATTCAGGCCAGATTTGGCAGCTTCGTCAGCCAGGTTGACCAATTCGATTGCGATATGTTCAACGTGTCGTCCAAGGAGGGTGTGCTGATGGACCCGCAGCAGCGCATGCTCCTGGAGGCGGCGTGGGAGGCCAAGTCGGGTGGTGCGGTCGCTGGTGTCTCGACAGAGAGGCAGGGTGTCACGGTCGGCATCGCGAGTAACGAGTACGGACGCCTGGTGGATGTTGTGAGCGTGTACACGGCTACTGGCAGCGCGCAGAGCGTTGCATGCGGCCGCATGTCGTACACGTTCGGCCTCCAGGGCATCTGCCTCAGCATCGATACCGCGTGCTCGTCGTCTCTCGTGGGATCGCACATCGCCATCAACAGCATCCTCTCAGGCGAGTCGGATGCAGTTTCGGCATGTGCCTCGCACATTTGCGTCGACGCGCTCACCACTGAGATGTTCAGCAAGGCTGGCATGCTGGCCAAGGATGGCCGCTGCAAGACGCTGGACGCTGCGGCTGACGGCTACGTGCGCGGCGAGGCGTGCGTGGTTCTTGAGCTTCGCACCCTGTCCGGTGACGAGGGCATCGCTCTCCACTCGGGCTCCATGGTAGCATCTGCGGTGAACCAGGATGGCCGATCCAGCTCCCTCACCGCCCCCAACGGCCCGTCCCAACAGCGCGCCATTCGCAGCGCCCTGCGCGCTGCGAGGATGGATCCTACCGCCCTCGACGGCCTCGAGATGCACGGCACTGGCACCGGCCTCGGCGATCCCATCGAGGTGGGTGCCGCCCACGCGGTGCTCGTGCAGCCCTCGCGGATGGTTCCCCTCACCCTGTCCGCGATGAAGTCATGCATGGGACACACCGAGCCTGCATCTGGCGCCGTCGGCATCCTTCATGCGGTGCTCGGGGTCGGGGCGCACAGCGCCAGGCCCATCATGCACCTGATCGCCGTCAACCCGCATCTCGCCAGCCTCACCCGCAAGGCCCTGACAGGCGCGGTGGACTCCATGGCGCTGCCTAGGCAGCACATCGCCGCCGTTGCCGCACCCGCGGAGCGCTCGATGCAGCGGGGCGTCAGCGCGTTCGCCTTCCAGGGCACCAACGCCCACGTCATGGTGGCGGCGGCGGCCTCCGTCGGCACTGCCGCAGTGGCGCATCGCGGGCGCGCCGCGGTCTGGAACCGCGAGCGCCTGTGGCTCTCGGCTCCGCACCACCCGCTGATCCAGTCCGCGGTGGCCGCACCCAAAGCGGCAACTGTGCGCTTTGAGGCCTGCCTCTCGGTCGACCACCAGATGTACCTGTGGGATCACCGCGTCGCAGGCCGTGGGCTCCTGCCCGCCGCCGCCTTCCTCGAGGTCGGCTCGGCCGCCCTGCGCCACATTGCCAACAGCAACGTCAGTGACATCAGCCTCGCACCAACGGCGATGTGTGGTGTTGCCATCACCTCGCCGCTCGTGCTGCCGGCGGTCAAGGCTGTGGTCGCCATCGCGTGCTCCCTCAACCTGAAGACCGGTGCTTTGGAGATCGCGGCTGCCGGAGCTAAGCGCCCCTGCCTTACCTCGCAGTGCCGAGCGATCCACGTCCGTCAGGATGCAGATGCCAAGGTCGAAGCGCAGATGCCAACGATCCACGGTCCGGACAGTTTGTCAAGCGGGTCGTCCTCGCTCGGCTGCATCGCCCACGACACCTCTGTGATTGCTGGCGAGAACACTGGGCTGCAGATGCCTCCCGCCGTGCTTGACGCCAACCTGCAGCTCGCCGGCGCCCGCCAGCGCATGACGGCGCTGCACATCCCCGCGGGCATCGAGGCCTACTGGGCGCCGCACAGCGCCGGCCAGTTCGACGTCTGGGCGACTGCAACCAGCAGACAGGCGAACGTCTCGGACCACACCATCTTCGCGGAAGGCGGGTGCATGATCCATCTGGGCGGGCTCGAGATCAAGGCGACCAAGCCGGGGGTGGCAGCCAGGGAGCCGGTGCCTGAGGCGGCAGCAGCACCGAAGGCTGCTGCAGCAAAGGCTGTGTCACGGAGTGTATCGCTCGTTGCTTCGCCTGCACCGCCGGCTGCTCCTTCGGGCTTCCTGTACGAGGTGGCGTGGGCCGCCAGCGCCGAGAGTCCGGGTGTATCCCAGCCCTCTCGCGACCGCTTCACTGCGGCGACCTCGCCCAAGCGCCCGCACCGCCAGGCCGCAACGGGCATCCAGGCTGCGCAATACGCCGCTGCCTCCCGCATCCCCCGAGTTACACTCCAGACGTCCGGGGCTGTCGGCGGCGCGACTGTGCGCACATCCGGATCGGAGATCTGGGGCGTCATGAAGTGTGCTGCGCCCGAGCTTCAATCCTCCACGGCATTCGATGGATGCGATGGTGAGGTTACCGGCGCTGGCTTCAAGGTACCGGAGCAGGCGGAGACGTACGGCACCCAGGGCATCACCATCCGTGGAGGATCCATCGCCACTCCGGCGATGCTGCCCTCGTCGGTAATCGCCCAGACGGCCACGGATGTCACGTCCATGACCGATGCGTTGGCGTCGATCATGCGAGGCGGCGACGCAGCTATGGCTGCCTCGCACCTCCGCCACACCCTAGAAGTCGGTGCCCCAATCTCCTCCGATGGCGCTACGGTGGTTACTGGAGGCCTCGGAGGCCTCGGCCAGCTGATCGCCTCACACAACGTGCGCAACGGCAGCACGCACCTCACACTGCTGGGGCGATCTGGCAGAGCGGGCAGGATGGATTCGCTCCTGGCTTCGTCCGGTGCCTGTGTGGTGATGTCCCGAAGCGACGTGTCGAGCGCGGATGAGGCCTCCTCAACCGCATTGTACTCCCACGCTCCCGTCCGGGTGCTTCTCCACGCCGGTGGGCTGCTCAAGGATGCCACCATCCCCAACCAGACGGCCGGGCGTGCCAACGCAGTGATGGCTCCAAAGTGTGTCGGGATGTCTCGGCTCACGATGGAGACCCACGCACGCGCCATGCGCTCGAGCGTGATGTTCTCGTCCATCGCGTCGCTTCTGGGCTCTGGAGGCCAGTCCAACTACGTCGCCGCCAACGGGTGGCTTGATGCGTTTGCGCGTGTCGGAGCCAGCCAGGGCCGCACGGCCACCAGTGTGCAGTGGGGTGGCTGGGGCGGTGGCGCGGGCATGGCAGCCAACGACGCCGGCACCATCCAGCGCATGGAGCGCCTGGGGGTCGGCGTCCTCTCGCCGTCTCAGGGGGTCGGTGCGCTCGAGGCGCTCACTCGCTCGGCGGCGTGCAGTGTGGCGTGTGCCAACCCCTTCATCTGGGATCGGTTCCTCAAGGGCATGAGCCCCGTGCATCCTTTCTTCGGAGAGTTCGCATACCTCGCGCCCGCCAGTACCGAGGTCGTACGCAAGGCCTCCAGCGCGAAGATGGTGCTCAGAACTCGCTCGAATTCTGCGGACCCCACTCCCGCCGTCCAGGCGAAGGTCATGGCATCCGTGCGCACTATTCTGGGCATAGACGTCAGTGTCACCGAGCCCCTCGGCGAGGCCGGCCTTGACTCGCTGGGGTCTGTAGAGCTGCGCGATGCTATGATAGCTGCCTTCGGGATGGATCTGCCGAGCACCGTGGTGTTCGACTACCCCTCCGTGAGCGCCATGACGGCGCACATCGTGTCGCTTCAGGCTCCCGCCGAGGAGGACGAGGAGGAAACCGATGCCGACGCCATCGCACGTTTCATCCAATCTGACTCACCTCGACTTCGCACCGTTCGCGACACTCTCGCACGCGAGATGCTCGGGGTGGTTGGGTCATCCAGCCACGCTTCACGCGATGCGCTGAATGCGGGTGGCGCGCTCGACGGCATCACTCGGGTGCCTCTGGAGCGTTGGTGCCTCGACGCCTCCGACAACTCGCAGCCGCAGGCCCGCTTCGGAAGCTTCGTTGCCGATGCGGACATGTTCGACTCCGTTCTCTTCAACGTGTCGCACAACGAGGGTGTGCTGGTGGATCCTCAACAGCGCATGCTCCTGGAGGCGGCATGGGAGGCCAAGGCGGGGCTGCAGGATTTCGCACCGGAACGATCGGGCGTCACAGTTGGTATATCCGGCAACGAGTACGCGCGCTTGTCAGACGTGGTCAGTGCCTACACCGCCACTGGTGGAGCCCTCAGCGTCGCTTGTGGCCGCATGTCGTACACGTTCGGCATGCAGGGCATCTGCCTCAGCGTCGATACCGCGTGCTCGTCGTCTCTGGTGGGATCGCACATCGCCATCAACAGCATCCTCTCGGGCGAGTCGGACTCCGTCACGGCGTGTGGTGTCAACGTCACCCTCAATGCGGTCACCAGCGAGATGTTCACTAAGGCTGGCATGCTGGCCAAGGATGGCCGCTGCAAGACGCTGGACTCCAGGGCTGACGGCTACGTGCGTGGTGAGGCGTGCGTGGCTCTCGAGATCCGCACCCTGTCCGGTGACGCAGGCATTGCTCTCCACTCGGGGTCCTTGGTGGCATCTGCAGTGAACCAGGATGGCCGATCCAGCTCCCTCACCGCCCCCAACGGCCCGTCCCAGCAGCGTGCCATTCGCAGCGCCCTGCGCGCGGCCAGCATGGATCCCACTGCCCTCGATGGCCTCGAGATGCACGGCACCGGCACCGGCCTCGGCGATCCCATCGAGGTGGGTGCCGCCCACGCGGTGCTCGTGGAGCCCTCGCGGCTGGTTCCCCTCACCCTGTCCGCGATGAAGTCATGCATGGGACACACAGAGCCTGCCGCCGGTGCAGTTGGCATGCTCCACGCGGTGCTTGGGGTGGGGGCGCACAGCGCCAGACCCATCGTGCATCTGATCGCCGTCAACCCGCACCTCGCCGGCCTCACCTGCAAGGCCCTGTCAGGCGCGGCGGACTCCATGGCGCTTCCCAGGCAGCACATCGCCGCCGTCGCCGCACCCGCGGCGCGCCCGATGCAGCGCGGCGTGAGCTCGTTCGCCTTCCAGGGCACCAACGCCCACGTCATGGTGGCGGCGCCGGCCTCCGTCGGCACTGCCGCAGTGGCGCATCGCGGGCGCGCCGCGGTCTGGAACCGTGAGCGCCTGTGGCACTCGGCCCCTCGCCACCCGCTGCTTCAGGCTGCATCGGTGAGCCCCGATACCGCAATGGTGCGCTTTGAGGCCTGCCTCTCAGTCGACCACCAGATGTACCTGTGGGATCACCGCGTCGCAGGCCGCGGGCTCCTGCCTGCCGCCGCCTTCCTCGAGGTGGGCCCGGCCGCGCTGCGCCACATCAACACCACACCATCTGCGATGTGCGGCGTTGCCATCACCTCGCCGCTCGTGCTGCCTTCGGTCGGCGCTGGTGCCGTGGTGGTGTGCACTATCAACCTGCGTACGGCGGGTCTTGAGATCTCGTCTGCTGCAGGCGGCCGTCCCCACCTCACCTCGAACTGCAAGGCAGTCTACACCAGCCCGGGCAACCCCGAGCCCGTGATTGAAGTCTTCGTTGCCAAGGTGTCACCGGCTGCTCGTGCGCTCGTCGCACAAACTGTCGAGGACATGGTCATGGGATGTGTGCACGACATTATCGGCGCTGACGTTGACGTCAACGCGCCCCTCAACGAGGCCGGCCTGGACTCCCTCGGGGTCACGGACCTTCACCTATCTCTCAACGCTGAAACTGACGGATTGGACCTTCCGGCCACGTTGGCTTTTGACTACCCGTCTGTGGGTGCATTGACCGGCTTCATCGTGTCTCAGATGCATCCTGACTGGGCCGCTATGGCAGCCGCCGAGGGAGATGTGGTTGAGCGATCCGAATATCAGCTCGCGGCGCTAGCAGCCGCAGTCCACAGTCAGTGCTGTCCGTCATTCGCGCCGCCGGCGCTCGGCCGAATTGCCCACGACTCCTCTGTGGTCGGTGGAGAGAATGCCGGGCTGCAGATGCCTCCCGCCGTGCTCGACGCCAATCTGCAGCTCGCCAGTGCTCGCCAAACAATGACTTCGTTGCACATCCCCGCTGGCATCGACGCCTACTGGGCGCCGCACAAGGCTGGGCAGTCCGACGTTTGGGCGACTGCCACCTCTCGGGCGGCGAGCCTCTCGGACCACACCATCTTTGCCGAAGGCGGGCGCGTCGTCCATCTCGCCGGCCTTGAGGTCAAGGCTGCTGGGTCAGCACGGGCCTCTCCCGTGGCTTCCGCCGCATCGGACGCAAAGGTCGTCCCGAGCGTCATGTACGAGGTGGCGTGGGTCGCGAGTGCGGAGAGCCCGGGTGTAACCCAGCCGTCTCGCGATCGCTTCGCTGCTGCGACGCCCTCGCCCCAGCACCCGCATCGCCAGGCCGCCAGCGGCATCCAGGCTGCGCAATACGCCGCAGTCTCCCGCATACCCCGAGTGGCACTCCAGACCTCCGGGGCTGTTGGCAGCGCGGCTGTGCGCACATCCGGATCGGAGATCTGGGGCGTCATGCGGTGCGCTGCGCCCGAGCTTCAATCCTCCACGGCTTTCGATGGATGCGATGGTGAGGTCACCAGCGCTGGCTTCACGGTACCGGCGCAGGCGCGCACGCACGGCGCCCAGGGCATCACCATCCGGGGAGGATCGATCGCCAGTCCGGCGATGCTACCCTCACCGGTGCTCGCCCAGACGGCCATGGATGTCACGTGCCTGACCGATGCGCTGGCGTCGATCATGCGAGGCGGCGCCGCTGCCTCGCACCTTCGCCACGCCCTGGAAGTCGGCTCTGACCCTGATGCATCATCCTCCGATGGCGCCACGGTGATCACTGGAGGCCTCGGAGGCCTCGGCCAGCTGATCGCCTCTCACAACGTGAGCAACGGCAACACGCACCTCACGCTGCTGGGGCGATCCGGCAGAGCGGGCGGGATGGATTCGCTCCTCGTTTCGTCAGATGCCTGTGTGGTGATGTCCCGAAGCGACGTGTCGAGCGCGGATGAGGCCTCCTCAACCGCATTCCGCTCCCACGCTCCCGTCCGGGTGCTTCTCCACGCTGGTGGGCTGCTCAAGGATGCCACCATCGCCAACCAGACCGCCGGGCGTGCCAATGCGGTGATGGCTCCCAAGTGCGTCGGGATGTCTCGGCTCGCGATGGAGACCCACGCGCGCGCCATGCGCTCGAGCGTGATGTTCTCGTCCGTGGCGTCGCTTCTGGGCGGGCCAGGCCAGGGCAACTACGTCGCCGCCAACGGGTGGCTTGATGCGTTTGCGCGTGTCGGAGCCAGTCAGGGCCGCACAGCCACCAGTGTGCAATGGGGCGCATGGGGCGGCGGCGGCGGCATGGCGGCCAACGACGCCGGCACCATCCAGCGCATGGAGCGCCTGGGGGTCGGCATCCTCTCTCCATCCCAGGGGCTCGGTGCGCTCGAGGCGCTCACTCGCTCGGCGGCATGCAGTGTGGCGTGTGCCAACCCCTTCATCTGGGATCGGCTCCTCAGCGGCATGAGCCCCGTGCCTCCTTTCTTCGGAGAGTTCGCACACCTCGCTCCCGTCGCTCCTGTGGCTGCATCTACCAAAGAGAAGGCATCGCCCGCAGCGCGTGTGCTCGCTGCGTCTTCTCGTGCGCTCGCCGCGTCCGAAGTCGAGGCGAAGGTCATGGGTTCCGTGCGTGCTATTCTCGGCGCAGACGTCGGCGTCAACGAGCCCCTCATGGATGTCGGCATAGACTCGCTTGGGGCTGTGGAGCTTCGCACTGCTGTCAACACCGCTGTGGATATGGAGCTCCCGAGCACCGTGGTGTTCGACTACCCCACTGTGGGTGCCATGACGGGCTACATCGTGTCTCAGATGCATCCCGAGGAGGAGGCCGATGAGGCCTGCCTGATCGCCCATACCGCCGCCACACGCTCCGCTCAACGCGAGATGCTCGGGGTCGTTGGATCATCCAACCACACCCCACGCGGCGCGCTGAATGCGGGTGGCGCGGTCGATGCCCTGACCCGTGTGCCTCTGGAACGTTGGTGCCTCGACGCCTCCGACGACTCGCAGCCGCAGGCCCGCTTTGGAAGCTTCGTTGCCGATGCGGATATGTTCGACTCCGATCTCTTCAACATGTCACTCACAGAGGGTGTGCTGGTGGATCCCCAGCAGCGCATGCTCCTTGAGGCGGCATGGGAGGCAAAGGCGGGGCTGCAGGAGATTGCGGCTGAACGATCGGGCGTGACGGTCGGCATCTCCGGCAACGAGTACGCTCGCATGTCAGATGTGGTCAGTGCCTACACCGCCACTGGTGGCGCCCTTAGCGTCGCTTGTGGCCGCATGTCGTACACGTTCGGCATGCAGGGCATCTGCCTAAGTGTCGATACCGCATGCTCGTCATCGCTGGTGGCGTCACACATCGCCATCAACAGCCTTCACTCGAGCGAGTCGGACTCCGTCACAGCTTGTGGCGTCAACGTCACCTTGAACCCGGTCACCACTGCGATGTTCAACAAGGCTGGCATGCTGGCTAAGGATGGCCGTTGCAAGACGCTGGACTCCAGAGCTGACGGCTACGTGCGCGGCGAGGCGTGTGTGGTTCTTGAGATCCACACGCTGTCCGGCGACGAGGGCATCGCTCTCCACTCGGGGTCCTTGGTGGCATCTGCGGTGAACCAAGATGGCCGATCCAGCTCCCTCACCGCCCCCAACGGCCCGTCCCAGCAGCGTGCCATTCGCAGCGCCCTGCGCGCTGCGAGCATGGATCCCACCGCCCTCGATGGTCTCGAGATGCACGGCACCGGCACTGGCCTCGGCGATCCCATCGAGGTGGGTGCCGCCCACGCGGTGCTTGTGGATCCCTCGCGGCTGGTGCCCCTCACCCTGTCCGCGATGAAGTCATGCATGGGGCACACTGAGCCTGCCGCCGGCGCCGTTGGCATGCTCCATGCGGTGCTCGGGGTGGGGGCGCACAGCGCCAGACCCATCGTGCACCTGATCGCCGTCAACCCGCACCTCACCGGCCTCACCCGCAAGGCCCTGTCAGGCGCGGTGGACTCCATGGCGCTTCCCAGGCAGCACATCGCCGCCGTCGCCGCACCCGCGGCGCGCCCGATGCAGCGCGGTGTGAGCGGATTCGCCTTCCAGGGCACCAACGCCCACGTCATGGTGGCGGCGCCGGCCTCCGTCGGCACCGCCGCAGTGGCGCATCGCGGGCGCGCCGCGGTCTGGAACCGCGAGCGCCTGTGGCACTCGGCGCCTCGCCACCCGCTGCTTCAGGCCGCCTCGGTGAGCCCCGATGCCGCAATGGTGCGCTTCGAGGCCTGCCTCTCAGTCGACCACCAGATGTACCTGTGGGATCACCGCGTCGCAGGCCGCGGGCTCCTGCCCGCCGCTGCCTTCCTCGAGGTCGGCTCGGCCGCGCTGCGCCACATCAACAACGCACAATCTGCGATGTGCGGCGTTGCCATCACCTCGCCGCTTGTGCTGCCTTCGGTCGGCACTGGTGCCGTGGTGGTGTGCAGTGTCAACCCAGGCAGCGGTGCTTTGGAGATCGCGTCTTCCGGCGCAGGCCGCCCTCACCTCACCGCGCAGAGCAGAGTGATAGGCGTGTCAGGCAAGGGGCAACCGACTGTTTCGGTGCGTGCGGTCATCGTCCACACTCTGGAACCCGTGCCCACATCAACGGCTGTGGGCCGCATTGCCCACGACACCAATGTGGTCGGTGGAGAGAACGCTGGGCTGCAGATGCCTCCCGCTGTGCTCGACGCCAACCTGCAGCTCGCCAGTGCTGGCCAGACAATGACTTCGTTGCACATCCCCGCTGGCATCGACGCCTACTGGGCGCCGCGTAAGGCTGGCCAATCCGACGTTTGGGCGACCGCCACCCCTCGGGCAGCGAGCCTCTCGGACCACACCATCTTTGCCGAAGGCGGGTGCATGACACATCTGGGCGGCCTTGAGGTCAAGGCGGCTGGGCCTTCACGGGCCACTCCCAAGGCTGCCACCGCATCGGACTCAAAGGTCGTTGCGAGCGTCATGTACGAGGTGGCGTGGGTCGCCAGTTCCGAAAGCCCGGGTCTTATCCAGCCGTCTGGCGATCGCTTTGCTGCTGCGACGCCCTCGCCCCAGCACCCGCACCGCCAGGCCGCCACGGGCATCCAGGCTGCGCAATACGCCGCGGCCTCCCGCATCCCCCGAGTTGCACTCCAGACCTCTGGGGCTGTCGGCAGCGCGGCTGTACGCACATCAGGATCGGAAATATGGGGTGTCATGCGGTGTGCTGCGCCCGAGCTTCAATCCTCCACGGCATTCGATGGATGCGATGGTGAGGTCACAAGCGCTGGCTTCACGGTGCCGGCGCAGGCGCGCCCGCACGGCGCCCAGGGCATCACCATCCGGGGTGGATCGATGGCCAGTCCTGCGATTCTTCCCTCAGCGGTGCTCGCCCAGACGGCCATGGATGTCACCTCCCTGACCGATGCGCTGGTGTCGATCATGCGAGGCGGCGGCGCTGCCTCGCACCTTTGCCACGCCCTGGAAGTCGGCTCTGACCCTGATGCATCATCTTCCGATGGTGCCACAGTGATCACCGGAGGCCTCGGAGGCCTCGGCCAGCTGATCGCCTCGCACAACGTGAGCAACGGCAGCACGCACCTCACACTGCTGGGGCGATCTGGCAGAGCAGGCGGAATCGAATCGCTCCTGGTCTCGTCAGATGCCTGTGTGGTGATGTCCCGAAGCGACGTGTCGAGCGCGGATGAGGCCTCCACTACCGCATTCCGCTCCCACGCTCCCGTCCGGGTGCTTCTCCACGCCGGTGGGCTGCTCAAGGATGCCACCATCGCCAACCAGACCGCCGGGCGTGCCAACGCGGTGATGGCTCCCAAGTGTGTCGGGATGTCTCGGCTCGCGATGGAGACCCACGCGCGCGCCATGCGCTCGAGCGTGATGTTCTCGTCCGTGGCGTCGCTTCTGGGCGGGCCAGGCCAGGCCAACTACGTCGCCGCGAACGGGTGGCTCGATGCGTTTGCGCGTGTCGGAGCCAGCCAGGGCCGCACGGCCACAAGTGTGCAGTGGGGCGCATGGGGCGGCGGCGGCGGCATGGCGGCCAACGACGCCGGCACCATTCAGCGCATGGAGCGCCTGGGGGTCGGCATCCTCTCGCCGTCCCAGGGGCTCGGTGCGCTCGAGGCGCTCACTCGCTCGGCGGCGTGCACCGTGGCGTGTGCCAACCCCTTCATCTGGGATCGGTTGCTCAGCGGCATGAGCCCTGTGCCTCCTTTCTTCGGAGAGTTCGCACACCTCGCTCCCGTCGCTCCTGCGGCTGCAGCCACCAGAGCGAAGGCATCGCCCGGAGCGCGTGTGCTCGCCGCTTCTGCTGTTGAGGCGAAGGTCATGGGTTCCGTGCGCGCCATTCTCGGCGCAGATGTCGGCATCAACGAGCCCCTACTTGATGCCGGCCTGGACTCGCTCGGGGCTGTGGAGCTTCGCGACGCTGTAAACGCCGCTGTGGACATGGAGCTCCCGAGCACTGTGGTGTTCGACTACCCCTCTGTGAGTGCCATGACAGGCTACATCGTGTCTCAGATGCATCCCGAGGAGGAGGCTGATGAGGCCAGCCTGATGGCCAATCCCGCCGCCACACGCTCCGCTCATCGCGAGATGCTCGGAGTGGTTGGATCATCCAGTCAAACAGCAGGCAACGCACTGAATTCGGGCACTGGGATCGACGCCCTTTCCCGTGTGCCTCTAGCGCGCTGGTGCCTCGACGCCTCCGACGACTCGCAGCCGCAGGCCCGCTTCGGAAGCTTCGTTGCCGATGCGGATATGTTCGACTCTGAACTGTTCAACGTGTCATACAACGAGGGTGTGCTGATGGATCCCCAGCAGCGCATGCTCCTCGAGGCTGCCTGGGAGGCCAAGGCAGGACGAGGGCAATCCTCATACACGCGGAACCGTCTCTCTCCTATGGAGGCCAAGGCGGGGCTGCAGGATTGCTCAGCCGAACGATCGGGCGTCACGGTCGGCATCTCCGGCAACGAGTACGCTCGCTTGTCAGACTCCGTCAGTGTTTACACTGCCACTGGTGGCGCCCTCAGCGTCGCCTGCGGCCGCATGTCGTACACGTTCGGCATGCAGGGCATCTGCCTCGCCGTCGATACCGCATGCTCGTCGTCTCTGGTGGGATCGCACATCGCCATCAACAGCATCCTGTCGGGCGAGTCCGACTCCGTCACAGCTTGTGGTGTCAACGTCACCCTGAACGCAGTCACCACCGAGATGTTCACTAAGGCTGGCATGCTGGCTAAGGATGGCCGTTGCAAGACGCTGGACTCCAGGGCTGACGGCTACGTGCGCGGCGAGGCGTGCGTGGTTCTTGAGATCCGCACCCTGTCTAGCGACGCGGGCATCGCTCTCCACTCGGGGTCCTTGGTGGCATCTGCGGTGAACCAGGATGGCCGATCCAGCTCCCTCACCGCCCCCAACGGCCCGTCCCAGCAGCGCGCTATTCGCAGCGCCCTGCGCGCGGCGAGTATGGATCCCGCCGCCCTCGATGGCCTCGAGATGCACGGCACCGGCACCGGCCTTGGCGACCCCATCGAGGTGGGTGCCGCCCACGCGGTGCTCGTGGAGCCCTCGCGGCTGGTGCCCCTCACCCTGTCCGCGATGAAGTCATGCATGGGGCACACTGAGCCTGCCGCCGGCGCCGTTGGCATGCTCCATGCGGTGCTCGGGGTGGGGGCGCACAGCGCCAGACCCATCGTGCATCTGATCGCCGTCAACCCGCACCTCAGCAGCCTCACCCGCAAGGCCTTGTCAGGCGCGGTGGACTCCATGGCGCTTCCCAGGCAGCACATCACCGCCGTCGCCGCACCCGCAGAGCGCCCGATGCAGCGCGGTGTGAGCGGGTTCGCTTTCCAGGGCACCAACGCCCACGTCATGGTGGCGGCGCCGGCCTCCGTTGGCACCGCCGCAGTGGCGCATCGCGGGCGCGCCGCGGTCTGGAACCGCGAGCGCCTGTGGCTCTCGGCCCCTCGCCACCCGCTGCTTCAAGCCGCATCGGTGAGCCCCAATGCCGCAATGGTGCGCTTTGAGGCCTGCCTCTCAGTTGACCACCAGATGTACCTGTGGGATCACCGCGTCGCAGGCCGTGGGCTCCTTCCCGCCGCCGCCTTCCTCGAGGTGGGCTCGGCCGCCCTGCGCCACATCAACACCACACCGTCTGCGATGTGCGGCGTTGCCATCACCTCGCCGCTTGTGCTGCCTTCGGTCGGCACTGGTGCCGTGGTGATGTGCAGTGTCGACCCGAGCAGCGGTGCTTTGGAGATTGCGTCGTCCAGCGCAGGCCGCCCTCACCTCACCGCGCAGTGCAGAGTGATAGACGTGCCAGGCGAGGGGCCGCTGACTATTTCGGTGCGTGCGGTAACCGTCCACACTCTGGAACCCGCGCCCAAATCAACGGCTGCGGGGCGCATTGCCCACGACTCCTCTGTGGTCGGTGGAGAGAACGCTGGGCTGCAGACGCCTCCCGCTGTGCTCGACGCCAACCTGCAGCTCGCCAGTGCTGGCCAGACAATGACTTCGTTGCACATCCCCGCTGGCATCGACGCCTACTGGGCGCCGCGTAAGGCTGGGCAGTCCGACGTTTGGGCGACCGCTAGCTCTCGGGCGGCGAGCCTCTCGGACCACACCATCTTTGCCGAAGGCGGGTGCATGACACATCTGGGCGGCCTTGAGGTCAAGGCGGCTGGGTCAGCACGGGCCTCTCCCGTGGCTTCCGCCGCATCAGATTCAAAGGTCGTCGCGAACGTCATGTACGAGGTGGCGTGGGTCGCCAGCGCCGAGAGCCCGGGTGTGACCCAGCCGTCTCGCGATCGCTTCGCTGCTGCGACGCCCTCGCCCCAGCACCCGCATCGCCAGGCCGCCACCGGCATCCAGGCTGCGCAATACGCCGCAGTCTCCCGCATCCCCCGAGTAGCACTCCAGACCTCCGGGGCTGTCGGCAGCGCGGCTGTGCGCACATCCGGATCGGAGATCTGGGGCGTCATGCGGTGTGCTGCGCCCGAGCTCCAATCCTCCACGGCATTCGATGGATGCGATGGTGAGGACAGCAGCGCTGGCTTCAATGTACCGGAGCAGGCTCGCGCGCACGGCGCCCAGGGCATCACCATCCGGGGTGGCTCGATCGCCAGTCCTGCGATGCTGCCCTCGTCGGTGCTGGCCCAGACGGCCATGGATGTCACGTCCCTGACCGATGCGCTGGCATCGATCATGCGAGGCGGCGACGCTGCCTCGCACCTTCGCCACGCCCTGGACGTCGGCTCTGCCCCTGATGCATCATCCTCCGATGGCGCCACGGTGATCACAGGAGGCCTCGGAGGCCTCGGCCAGTTGATCGCCTCGCACAACGTGAGCAACGGCAGCACGCACCTCACACTTCTGGGGCGATCTGGCAGAGCGGGCGGGCTCGAATCGCTCCTGGTCTCGTCAGATGCCTGTGTGGTGATGTCCCGAAGCGACGTGTCGAGCGTGGATGAGGCCTCCTCTACCGCATTCCACTCCCACGCTCCCGTCCGGGTGCTTCTCCACGCCGGTGGGCTGCTCAAGGATGCCACTATCGCCAACCAGACGGCCGGGCGTGCCAACGCGGTGATGGCTCCCAAGTGCGTCGGGATGTCTCGGCTCGCGATGGAGACCCACGCGCGCGCCATGCGCTCGAGCGTGATGTTCTCGTCCGTGGCGTCGCTTCTGGGCGGGCCAGGCCAGGGCAACTACGTCGCCGCGAACGGGTGGCTTGATGCGTTTGCGCGTGTTGGAGCCAGCCAGGGCCGCACGGCCACCAGTGTGCAGTGGGGCGCATGGGGTGGCGGCGGCGGCATGGCGGCCAACGACGCCGGCACCATTCAGCGCATGGAGCGCCTGGGGGTCGGCATTCTCTCTCCATCGCAGGGGCTTGGTGCGCTCGAGGCGCTGACTCGCTCGGCGGCGTGCAGTGTGGCGTGTGCCAACCCCTTCATCTGGGATCGGCTCCTCAGCGGCATGAGCCCCGTGCCTCCATTCTTTGGAGAGTTCGCACACCTCGCTCCCATCGCTCCTGCGGCTGCATCCACCAAAGCGAAGACATCGCCCGGAGCACGTGCGCTCTCCGCGTCATCAGTCGAGGCGAAGGTCATGGGTTCCGTGCGCGCCATTCTCGGCGCAGATGTCGGCGTCAACGAGCCCCTCATTGATGCTGGCCTGGACTCGCTGGGGGCAGTTGAGCTTCGCGACGCTGTCAACGCCGCGGTCGACATGGAGCTCCCGAGCACCGTGGTGTTCGATTACCCCTCTGTGAGTGCCATGTCAGGGTTTATCGTGTCTCAGATGCATCCCGAGGAGGAGGCCGATGAGGCCAGCCTGATCGCCCATCCCGCCGCCACACGCTCCGCTGAACGCGAGATGCTCGGGGTGGTCGGAACATCCAGCCACACCCCAGGCGACGCGCTGAATGCGGGTGGCGCGATCGATGCCCTGACCCGTGTGCCTCTGGAACGTTGGTGCCTCGACGCCTCCGACGACTTGCATGCCCGCTTTGGAAGCTTCGTTGCCAATGCGGATATGTTCGACTCCGAGCTCTTCAATGTGTCAGCCACAGAGGGTATGCTGGTGGATCCTCAGCAGCGCATGCTCCTCGAGGCGGCCTGGGAGGCCAAGGCGGGGCTGCAGGAGATTGCGGCTGAACGATCGGGCGTCACGGTTGGTATCTCCGGCAACGAGTACGCTCGCATGTCGGACGTGGTCAGTGCCTACACCGCCACTGGTGGCGCCCTCAGCGTCGCTTGTGGCCGCATGTCGTACACGTTCGGCATGCAGGGCATCTGCCTCAGCGTCGATACTGCATGCTCGTCGTCTCTGGTGGGATCGCACATCGCCATCAACAGCATCGTCTCGGGCGAGTCGGACTCCGTCACGGCGTGTGGTGTCAACGTCACCCTGAACCACCTCAGCACTGAGATGTTCAACAAGGCTGGCATGCTGGCCAAGGATGGCCGTTGCAAGACGCTGGACTCCAGGGCTGACGGCTACGTGCGCGGCGAAGCGTGCGTGGTTCTCGAGATCCGCACCCTGTCTGGCGACGCAGGCATCGCTCTGCACTCGGGGTCCTTGGTGGCATCGGCGGTCAACCAGGATGGCCGATCCAGCTCCCTCACCGCCCCCAACGGTCCGTCCCAGCAGCGCGCCATTCGCAGCGCGTTGCGCGCGGCGAGCATGGATCCTAACGCTATCGATGGCCTCGAGATGCACGGCACTGGCACCGGCCTCGGCGATCCCATCGAGGTGGGTGCCGCCCACGCGGTGCTCGTGGAGCCCTCGCGGCTGGTGCCCCTCACCCTGTCCGCGATGAAGTCATGCATGGGGCACACTGAGCCTGCCGCCGGCGCCGTTGGCATGCTCCACGCGGTGCTCGGGGTGGGGGCGCACAGCGCCAGACCCATCGTGCACCTGATCGCCGTCAACCCGCACCTCGCCAGCCTCACCCGCAAGGCCCTGTCAGGCGCGGTGGACTCCATGGCGCTTCCCAGGCAACACATCGCTGCCGTCGCCGCACCCGCGGAGCGCCCGATGCAACGCGGCGTAAGCTCGTTCGCCTTCCAGGGCACCAACGCCCAGGTCATGGTGGCGGCGCCGGCCTCCGTCGGCACCGCCGCAGTGGCGCATCGCGGGCGCGCCGCGGTCTGGAACCACGAGCGCGTCTGGGTGAGACCCATGCAGGGTGTGTTGATCGACGGAGCCCTGTGCTCGTTCCCCGCGGGCGGACGGACCCTCGCCGCCATCGACATCGCCCCGGGCTCGCCCATCGCGGCCTACCTCCACAACGCCGCGTCCGTCCTCGCGCTCGCGTCCGCCGCCGCGTCGTCCGCGCTGATGAACGGCGTCGACGGCGTTGCGCTGCAGGATCTGGTGTTCTCAGGTTTCGCCGTGGTGTCAGACGCCGGCATCCGCGCGGAGGTGGACCTGGCCGCCGCCACCATGGTCGTCCGCGACATGAGCAGCGGCGCCGCCCTCCTCTCGGGCGGCCTGGGCGGCGTCTCCTCAGGCGTCTCCTTGGGCGTTCCATCGGGGGTTGCATCGTCCTCGGCGGTTGTTGCTGCCGCCGCCGTGCACCCCCGCGCCGCCGCCGCCGCCGCCGGCGCCGCCGCGGCGGGCATGCACGTGGCGCTCGGGTTCGCCACCGCGGCGTGCTCCGCGCCGTTCCTCGGTATTTCGTCATCCGGCCCTTCGGCCGAGCTCATCCCGGTGCAACTGCGCGCGCTGGCGGCGCACTGGAGCTCGCTCGACGCGTCCACCAAGTTCGCGGACGCCGAGGAGATGATCCCGACGCGCAGCGCCGGAACCTCCGACGCCGGGCGCGCGGTCAACGCGCTCTCCGGAGCGGTGTTGCAGCGCTACGCCGGGGTGGTCCAGTCGACTGGGCAGCAATACATCGCGCCAGCCGCGGCGGCGCCGAAGGTGGCATCTGCAACGGAGAGTACGGCCGCCGCCGCCGCCGCCGAAGCCGCCGCCGCCGCCGCCGCCGCCGCCGCCGCGCTCGCTGCGCAGCTTCCCTTGTACACTACCACCTGGGAGGCCAGCGGGGTGCCGCCGCCGCCGCTGCCGCCACCGCAGAGGCGCGGAGACGGTGGCACCGCGCACAGCAGCGCCGCGGTCGGCGCACGCTCGCGGCCTTCCGGTGCATCGCGCCTTGTCGGAGCGCAAACGTCCGCAGTGATGTCCGCGGCGGCGGCGGTGATCACCGCCGGCAAGTCGCCGCCCGCCGCGGTGCGTCTCAACACGGCGGAGGCGGCGATCGCGCCGCTATCCGGGCCGGCCTTCGGTGGTTTCGGCGCCAACCCGTCCGCCGCGGTGTGGGGTGTGCTGCGCGTTATGTCGGCCGAGGCGCGCGGCGTGGTGTGCGGCGGCGTCGACGCCGACGCCACCGCCGCCCCCGCCGCCGCCGCCGTCGATATCGTTTCCGGCGCGCAGGCCGTGCGGTGCGGCGTGACGCACGTGGGCACGCTGGTGCGGCAGGCAGTGCAGCAGGAGGGGCAGTGCCCCGACGACGTGGCGCTGCCGCCCAGCCGCCCGGTGCTCATGACCGGCGGCCTGGGCAGCCTGGGCCAGCTCATGGCGGGCTGGATCCAAGACCAGTCGCCGGGCGCGGGGGCGATGACGCTTCTGGGGCGATCCGGCCGCGCCAAATCTTTGTCGCTGGAGCTCATGCACAGCGGGGCAGTGATGACGGCGGCGCGCTGCGACGTGTCGCAGGCGGAGGACGCCGCGAGCGGCACTTCCGACCGGTCGGTCGGCGCTCTGCTCCACGCGGGCGGCATCCTGCTGGACGCCACCATCCCCAACCAGACGGCGGGTAAGGTGGAGGCCGTGCTGGCGCCCAAGGTGGGCGGCCTGTCGCGCGTCCATGGCGCGTTGGAGCGCGGCGGGGCTCAGGCCTCTGTGCTGTTCTCGTCCATCGCCGCACTGCTGGGGTCGGGCGGACAGGCCAACTACGTGGCCGCCAACGGGTGGCTGGATGCCTGGGCCGTGGCGGCGCGGCAGCGCGGCGCCGCCGGGGTGGTGAGCGTGCAGTGGGGCGCGTGGGGCGGCAGCGGCGGCATGGCGGCCAACGACGCCGGCACCGTGAAGCGCATGGAGCGCCTGGGCGTCGGCGTCCTGCCGCCCGACAAGGGGCTCCTGGCCCTACAGGCGCTGCTGCAACTCGCGGCGTCACCCGCCATGGCGCCCCCCGCGGTGTTCACCGCCAACCCGTTCGACTGGACCAACTTCCTGCAGCACGTGCCCAGCCCGCCCCCGCAGCTCTTCGCCGCCGTGGCCGCCGAGCGCGACGCCCTCGCCCTCGCCAACCCCAGCGGCGGCGGCGGCGGCGGCGGCGGCGGCGGCGGCGGCGGGCCCGATCTGTCGGAGCTGTCCGAGGAGATGCAGGGCATCGCCGCGATGGCCAAGGACGAGCGGCAGGACGCCATCGAGGCCGTGGTCATGAAGACCATCGACCGCGTGCTGGGGTACGAGATCCACCCGGAGAAGCCGCTGATCGAGGCCGGGGTCGACAGCCTGTCCATGGCCGAGCTGGGCCAGGCCATCGAGGGCGACGTGGGCGTGGCGCTGCCCGCCACCGTGGCCTTCGACTACCCCACGGTGCAGGCCATCGCCGCCTTCGTCAGCGACGAGCTGGCGCCGCCGGCCGCGGCGCAGCACCCGCCGCCTACAGCGCTCGCCGCCGCCGCCGCTGCTGACTCCGGTCGGTCGAGCGGCGGTTTCGGGAACATGGCGGCGGTGGTCGGCATGGGCCTGCGCTTCGGCGGCACCGAGCCGGGCGGCAGCGACTCCGCCGACAAGTACTGGAAGATGATCTCGAGCGGCGGCGACGCCATCGCGGTGGTGCCGATCGACCGGTGGGACATTGACTCCAACACCGGCGCCCTGGGGCTGCACCGGCGCCGCGACCCCGAGAACGAGTCGTACAGCCGCCACGGCTCCTTCGTCTACGACATCGACAAATTCGATTGCGCGTTCTTCGCCGTGGACCCACCCGCGGAGGCGGCGCTCATCGACCCGCAGCAGCGGATGATCCTCAAGGTGGGCATCGACGCGCTGCACGGGGGGGGCATGAGCCGCCGCGCCGTGCGCAACACCAACACCGCGGTGTACGTCGGCATCTGCAACAACGACTACGACGCGGTGCTGCGCGAGCAGGTGGTGGAGATGACGTTCGAGGGGAAGACGTACGAGGACATCGTGGACACGGTGGGCGCCATCGCGTTCAGCACCTACGCCTTCGCGTCCAACCGCGTGAGCCACATGCTGGGCCTGGTGGGCGCGAGTCTGTCCATCGACTGCGCGTCTGCCTCCGGCCTGGTGGCCGCGCACATGGCGGCGGGCGAGGCGCGGCAGGGGCGGGGCAAGGGCCTGCGGTGCCTGGCCGCGTCGGTCAACCTGATCCTGCACCACAACCTGACGGACCTGCACACGGCGCGCAACATGTTCCCGCACGACGGCCGCTGCAAGACCTTCGACGCCGGCGCCGACGGCTTCGAGCGCGGCGAGGGCTCGGGCGCCGTGCTCATGCGCCACGCCTCCGAGGTCCTGGCGCCGCCCGCGGGCGCCGCCGACGCCGACGCCGCCACGCAGCGCTTCAACGCCGGCGCCGTGGCGGGCCGCACGGCGGACGACCCGCCGGAGCAGGAGCGCATCATCGTCCTCGTGCGCGGCTCGTCCACCATCCACAAGGGCGGGGGCGCGTCCCTGCGCGCTCTGCGCGGCCCCGCCATCCAACACAAGGTGCGCGCCGCGCTGGACGACGCCGGGATGGCACCGTCGGAGTTCAAGTACATGGAGGCGTCGGGCCTGGGCGAGCCGTACGGTGACGCCGTGGAGGTGGGCGCCTACCAGGCGCTGTTCCAGCCGGGGCGCGACCCGCGCGACAAGCTGGTGTTCGGCTCTATCCACACCAACATCGGTCACCTGGACGGGTGCAGCGGCATGGCCAGCTTCCTCAAGACCTGCCTGGTCGCGCAACACGCCACCGCCCCGCCCATCGTGCACTTCCGCAGCCTGCACCCGCTCATGCGCGGCAAGGCCGCTTCCGCGGAGGGCGCAGCAATGGGGCACACCTGGAACGACGTGGACGTCAAGGCGTTCCCAAGCGCGTTCCCCATGGGGCGCGCGCCCATGTTCTCGGTGGCCAACGGCGGCAGCCCCGGCAGCACACGCCCGACCTGCGCCGCCGGCGTCAGCAGCTTCGGCTTCGGTGGCACCATGGCGCACGTCATCGTGGACCACGCCGGCGCGGACCGCTCCCGCCCGCCGCCGCAGCCCTTCTACTACCGCAACGAGGTGACCGTGGCGCGGCCGGCGCTGGACGGTCGCAAGCGCGCGGCGGCGGTGTCGGAGGAGTCCATGACGTACATCGAGAACATCATCTGGACCACGCTGCGCACCTGCCTGGGCGCCAGCCGCAAGCTGACCCGCGGCGGCAACCTGTTCGACGCCGCCGCCGCGGCCCTGACGCACGCCGAGGGCCGCGCCGTGGAGGAGCAGCTGCGCGAGCGCCTGGGGATGCCGTTCCTGCCGAAGGGTATCGTGGCGGGTAACCCCAGCGTGGCGAAGCTGGCCGAGGCGGTGCTGCGCACGGCGATCGGGCACCAGGCGGGGCAGAGCCTGGATATCCCCGCGTTCATCAAGTCGTGGCTGGAGAGCCAGGCGCAGCGGCAGCGCATCGAGCCGGAGCGGCAGCCCTCCTCCCTGCTGCTGGCCCCGCCGCCGCGCAACAAGCGCCGCATGGTGTTCGTCCTGGCCAACCCCCGCTCGGGCTCCACGCTGACGCAGCTCATGCTCAACGCCAACCCCAACCTGTTCGCGCCCCAGGAACTGTACCTGCTGCACTTCTATACCATGGGGGAGCGCCGGCGGCGCCTGGCCGGGCAGGAGCTGGAGGGGTGGATCTTCGAGGGTCTGCGCAAGGCGGTGATGGAGCTGCGGGAGTGCGAGGCGGCCGCGGCGGACGCGACCCTCGCGGAGCTGGACACGCTGGACACGCAGCAGGTGTACGACGTGCTGCAGGGGTGGGCGGGCGAGCGCATACTGGTGGACAAGACGCCGCCGTACGTGTGGAGCCTGGACACGCTGCGCCGTGCGGAGGCCATCTTCGAGGACGCGCGCTACATCTTCCTGTACCGCCACCCCTACGCCAACGTGGCGTCCATGGCCAAGGAGACCATCAAGCGCGAGTGGCTCAGCGACTCCCTCGACGGAATGATGGGTACCGGCCCGTCGGCGCTGGACGCGGGGCCGCCGGGGGCAGCGCACTCGACCATACTGGCGGCGGTGGAGGAAGCGGAGGCGGCCGCGTCTGTCGCCACCACGTCGGGGGCTGTGACTGTCCCTCCATCTCCACCGCTGGACTCGTCACCCGCCTCCCCCAGCGCTCGCTCCGACGGCGGCTCCGAGGAGCAGGCGGCGCCCTCCGCGCTGGCGCCCCCCGTGCACGCCACGGCGGCGGCGCTGGCCAAGGCCCGCGCCTCCAAGGGCCGCACGCAGGACGCCATCGAGCGCGCGCTATGGGACGAGGCCGAGAACCTGTGGGCGCTCGGCAACGCCAACGCAATGGACTTCCTCCAGGAGGTGCCTTCCGAGCGCACGCTGTCGCTGGCGTATGAGGACCTGGTGACGCTGCCCGAGGCGTCGGCGCGCGCGCTGTGCAAGCTGGTCGGGGTGCAGTACGTGGCGGACATGGCCAACCCGTACACCGAGCGCAACATGGCGTCGTTCGCGCCCGCCACGGAGGGGGGCCTGGGCGCGGGCGACCCGCACATGCTGAAGCGCAAGGGAATCGACCCGGGCGTGGCGGACGCGTGGCGCGCCGCGGCGCCGCCGCGCGCGCTCACGCCCTTCAGCGCGCACGTGGCCAAGCGCCTTGGGTACCGCCTGCCCATGTGGAAGGAGCCGGCGGCGCGCGTCGGCACCTCGGCGGACATCGTGCGCCTCAACGCGCACACCGCCGGGCCCGTCGTCATCCTGGTGCACGACACGTCGGGGGAGGCGCACGCGCTGCGGCCGCTCGCCGCGGCGCTGCCGTGCGCTGCCTTCGGCATCCGCGCCACTCCGTCGTACGGAGCGGACGGCGCTGCGGCCATCCTGCCCGACGCCGACATCCCCGCGCTCGCCGCGCGCTACCGCGCCGCGGCGGCCAAGGCCCTGGGGCTCACCGCCGGCGACAGCGTTGTGTACGGCGGCGCCGGCCCGCTGGGCGCGCGGGTCGCGTTCGAGATGGCGGCGCAGCAGCAGCGCGCCACCGCGGCGACGACGACTGCGGCGGCGGCGGCGGCGATGGCGGCGACGGCGACGGGCTCGTCGCCCGCCAAGGCGCTGACCAAGGTGCTGGCGACGGCGGGCGCGGCGGGCCGCACGTGGGAGACCGCCGCGACGGCCGGCGAGGCCGCGGTGGTCGGATTGCTGCTGGTGGACGGCACGGTGTCCGGCCAGCCGGACCTGCCGCTGCCGGTGGACCTGTACGCGCTGTACGCCGTGGCGCGCGACGAGGTCAACGCGAGGTACACCGCCCCCGACGCCGATGGTATTGAGGCCGCCGATGGAGCCAAGGCCGCCACCAGCTACAGCGCGGCCAAGGTGGCGACCAAGCTGTCGGAGGAGGAGGCAGCGGCGGCGGCGGATGCCGCCGCCGCTGCCGCCGCCGCCGCGCAGGGCGTCACCATCGCTGCCTTCGCCGCTGGTTTGCGCGCTGCGGGCGGCCGGACGTCCCCCGAGGCGGCGCTGGACTTCGCCGGATCGTTCCGGCACCGCGGCGAGGGCGAGGGCGGGGGCGTGGGGGACGACGAGACGCCGCAGCGCGAGTGGGACGAGCGCGTCGACCGCGCGCTACGCGCCACCCGCCGCGGCCTGCAGCTCGCGGGCAAGTACGCCTCGGCGGCCAACGCCTCCGCTGCCGCCGCCGCCGCCGGCTCCAGCGGCGCTGGGACATCCAATGCGGTGCCGTCGTCGGTTTCATTCGACGGTGCGGTGCTGCTGGTGACGGGCGCGGGGGTGAGCGCCGCCGCCGCGTCGACCACGCACGCGGCGATGCGCGCGCGCGCCACGGGGCACTGCCCGCGGCTGAGCGCCGCCGCGCGCCCGGGGTGGGGCGACCCGCTGGCGCCCGCGCACGCCGCGGACCTCGCCGAGCTCATCGCCAAGGAGCTGCTTCAGGTCAAGGTGTAGACGGGAGGACCCAACCTTGTAGAAGGAGTACCTACGGAGGAGAAGGAAACAGGAGTAGGAAACAAGAGGAGGAAACAGGAGGATGAGGAGATTGGAGGAGAGGAACACAACAGGAGGAGGAGGAGTTAGTGGAGGAGGAGACAGGAGGACCCAAGCCTGGAAAATGAGAACCTGCGCCTACAGGCAGGAAGACCTAGGCCGGGAGAAGGAGGAAACGAGACTGAAGACGGAGAGCCTCAGCCTGTAGAACGAAACACACAACGCCCAGTGACACCCGCCGGCAGCGACAACGCCAGAGCAGTCCGATGGACGGGGTTAGTCTGATGCTCACCATGGGTCCGTAGCGCTTTGGAGCTCGGTGATATTAGTGAAGAATAGCGACGCCTTTATCGGCTGTGTCTTGATCCCTGGATGTGCGTAGCTTGCTATAACATACATCTACATTCAGCTCACACACGGGGCTAGGCCACAAGCCTGGTGCCTCCTATTACACGCCTCCATCACACACGTCCCTCTGTCATTCAGTAGAGCTAACACGTGCACGCTCGCGCAACAAACTCAATCCGGTCCCCGCCCCTCGGTTATGTTTCACGCTGCGTATCGAGTCACACGCGCACACTCGCGCCACCGGCATCTATGCTGCTTCCGCGCCCACCGCGACACACATGTGGTGGCGAGCGCATAGCCAACGGTCGCTTACTGTACTACGGGCCCTGTTCTCCTAGCCCCCGTCCCACGCCAGCCGCCGATGGCTTGAGCGGTGGAGAGTGCGCCGCAGCGACGACGCGCACTGCCCGGGCTCCAGCTCCATCGCGCACCTCCCGAGCACCTTCAGGGCTTCGATTGGCGCCAGCGTGGCCTCGCTTGGCGGCGGCCTGCATGAACGCCTCGGCGCGCTAGACGTTCTTAGGAAGGCCGTACTTGCCGTGCATATGCACGCCGAGGTTGTACCGGGAAGCGACGTGACCTTCCTTGACGGCTTTCGCCCACCACTCCACGGCCAACGCCTCATTCCGCTTCACGCCCTAGCAGTCGGCGAGATCGGCCTGCGCCTTCGCGTGGCCTGCGCCGGCGGCCTCGCGGAACCACGTCACCGCAGCTTCAGCGTTCTTCTCCACGCCGTCGCCGCGTTGAAGGCAATGGCCGAGGCAGCGCTGCCCTTCCCGGTGCCCTTGCTTGGCCGCCTCGTTGTACCACGACACCCTCAAGAGTCACACGATTGGCATCGCACGACGGGCAGGTGCTGTCGCGCGTGACGCTCTCCATCTCCGTCGCCGCCGTCGACCACACGCTCTCCGAGCGAACGTACTTCTGACAGTCGTGTACAAGTGCACCGTCGCACTCCTCCGACTGTCCGATGAAATGTACAGTTTTATTCAACCTTCACACGGTCAACGACGCTCGTCCGATCAAAGTAAACCTGACATCCCAACCCCGAGCGGCGCAGCCGGTCAGCTGCTTGGAAACAAGCTGGACAACGTAGGCCCCTCTTGTGTGAACTCTTGGAAAATCTAACGTGAAACGGACGAACGCACCAGTGCAACAACGACGACGGCCACCCAGAAAGTTGACCCCCTCTATCCTCCACTCACTCCCTCGCGCGCACAGCACACCGTCGTCGCTTCGTTCAGTTACCCCTCCTCGTCCTCTACCTCCCCACCGAAGATATGTCTTCGCCCCCCCCGCCCGCCGCACCCGCCGGCGCCCCCTCCGGCGCCCCCGCCGGCGCCCCCGCCGGCGCCCCCGCCGGCGCCCCCGCCCCCCCCGCGCGCCTCACGGGCGTCACCCCCGATAGGGCCTGGCAGATATTGCTCGCCACGTCAAAGGGTGCCATTTAACTCAAGACACGAGGGTTCAGAATGCGTGTGGATGACGTGGCGGGCACTATCTGGTTGTCCCTAACTCCCGGCGGGCCCCTGGCCAGCCTGGAGGACTTCGTCGGCGCCGTGCAGGTGGCGCTCCAGGCGGGGCCTTCCACCGTCCCCTCTTCACCTCAACTTGAGCCGTTCTGTCCCTGTGACCTTCACCTGAAATCATGAAACCACTCAAAGGCTGAAGAGGGAACGAGTGGAAGGCCCCGGCTCCGGGCGCGGCTGCTGCTGACGAACCCGCTGACGCACGCGCTGGCGGAGCTGGCCAAGGACGTCGCCGCCGACCCGGACCACGACATCGGCGGGGGCTCACTGCGGTGCATGATGTGTGTTTGCCGTGTGCCGCGCTGCCGCGTGCCGCGCCGGGCGGCCCGGGCCTCTCCACCGCCAATGGGCGGGGCCGTCGTATGGGGATGCCATTGAGGTGGACTGGCTAACTATGACAAAGTGCGTCAAACCACTTAGCGGCTTAGCGACTTCGCGTGCTAAGTCGTCTCGTTCGACCAACCAGAACTGTCCATTTGGACGACTTCGCACTCAAAGTCGCTGAGTCGCTAAGTGGTTTGACGCACTTTGTCATACCACGCACCAGTTAGGCTCTTCAGCTGACATGTCTTCACCCTAGTCTACTAGTATGACAATGATGGTAACACACCATGAGGGACCCCTGAGCCCCTGCCCTGAGGATCGGCGGTGGAGTTCGGCGTAGGCGCGGGCAACACGCTCCGCACCATAACCGCCGCGCTGACGCCGAGCGCCGGCGGTCTCTCGGCCTTGCCGCCGCGCGTGGTGGGGCCTGACGCACGCCGGATGTGGCGCCTCAATATCTTCAACTTCATGCAATGGTAACGCGGCGGCTGATAGAAGGCCTCGCGTGGCGTGCACAAGTCGCCATAACTTGATCCCTTTCGCCTGTGCACAACACAATGTACCCCCACGTAATCTCGACGATGCTCACCTTTTGCCACCCCGCGAACGATTGGCCAGGGTCCAGTGCTCGGGCAGGCCCTCGAACGAGTCAAAGCCCACCCCGCGACTGCGTGGCGGGCTTCGACTCGTTCGAGGGCAAGTGAGTACGGGTACACTGGTACACTATGACCACGAGCAAGCAGTGCGGGAACGCATGGGCGGGCCGTGGGTGACGGTGGGGTTCGACTCGTTCGAGGGGCTGCCCGAGGACTGGATGCCGGAGTGGCGCAAGGGGAGCTGGTCGCAGGGCGGGGTGCCGGTTCAGGTCCCCGGCAAGGCCTGCTCACGAGTTGCCTGACTGGTTGCTCATCGTGTACCAGTGTACCGTGCACACTCGTTCATGTGTCACCTCAGTGGGCGGGGTCCGGGGTGCCCGTTGAGCTGGCGCACAGCGTCACACTCGTCCCCTTCTTTTCGCTCTTCTTGACTGACTGTAGGCTGAGACCATGTAAGCTCAAAATCAGTTGTCGGGCTTGGTATCGAACCGAAGCGTTTCGGCATCACAACGTTCCTATCCAAACCGATACACGTTGGGAGCAGTCATCCTCTCGATCAATCACAGCACGGTATATAAAAGGGACATGTCCCGTTTACACTGATTTTAAGAGCCTAAATGGTGCCTGGTAGTGAGCTAGAACACTCGCCCCCGTGTCAGCTCTGTCAAGTTAAACTCAGTGTCAGGGAGACGGGTCACCCTGTCAACCTGAGTATGCAAACCAAGCCACTGTGTCGTATTTCACGGTGATGCTTCTCCCCGGCGCCGAGATCAAGCCGGGGATGTTCGAAGACACCGTCCCCGCCTTCTTCGAGCGCGAGCTGGAGGCGGCGCGGCCGCTGCGCCTGGTGCACGTGGACTGCGACATCTACTCCTCCACCTCCACGGTGTTGTGCGCGCTCAGCGCCGCGCTGGTATGGGTTCCATCTGACTAAATGCCTGTGTGTGGCAGGCAATCATCTTACCACGCGTCGTTGCTGACTGTGTACCAGTCAAATCATATTGCCACGTGCTACTGCTGACTGTGTACTGGTGCAGTATGGGATTGTGGTCCCTAATGCACGGCGACGCACGCTCCCTTTCTGTCGGGTCGGGCGCCGCTGTGGCTGGTGTTCGACGAGCTGATCGACTACCCGGTCTACAAAGAGCACGAGATCAAGGCGCTTCACGAGTTTCTGCTGGCCAGCCCGCACGTTGCAGCGGCGGTGGTGGGGAAGGACGGACGGCCGCCAGACGGACCAGCACTGCGGTTCTACATGGTGAGGCCTCGGGGCACTGGACAACACGGCGATGGTGTGTCTGCCTTAATGCCCGTGTGTGTGTGGTATTCAATGATCTAGTCTGACTGAATGCCTGTGCGTGACATTCAATGATATTAGTGACAATTACCCGTACGACATGTGAGTGTGGTACCTGCAAGGTGCAGGAATGCCTCGGTGTGATAGTCATTGATAGTACCACGTGCTCCTACTGACTATGTACCGGTACACTGTGCGGTTGTGGTTGTGGTACCTACGGCGTGCCGGAGGAGGCAAACCCGCACCGCGCCGTGCTGCGGCTGACGCCCAGTGCCGCGCACCACACGGCGGAGCAGCCCCCCCCGCCCTACCCGCTTGCAGCGTAGCGCGCGGGGTTGACCGCGTGATTGACGTCTGTGGCGGCGGCAAGAGCGCCGAGTGGAGGCCATTGCTCCCTCTGTCAGGCGGTGGCGGCGGGGGCTCCACAACGACAACACAGTACGAAGGCATCAGGCATTCCCAAGCGCCAAGTACAATGCCACCTCGTCGAGCCCGGAGCCGAGCACCACCTGGAGCCGAGTGCGAAACGACGCAGCAGCCGGATTGTGAATGACGTGCATTGCACTCAACGCCCCTGCACCAGGACGGGTGTGTGAAGTCGGCCCTTTCCGGCTGTAGTGGAGATCGGCATTAGTGGCTAAAGAGAGTACGGGCAACTCAGTCGTGTTTCATAAACGTAAATGTATATAACTCGTAGACTCTGGCGCGTTTCATACCCACACTCCGCTTCTCCTCTTATGAGTTGGGGCCTTTGGAGCTATTCAGAATAACCCTCCGCTGTTGTTGCTTGGCTCACTCCCCCCCGCGCGCCGCCGCGTCCGCCCCCGTCAACGCGCTGCGCCCCACGTCGGCAATACGAGTCGAAGGATCATGC
>Ga0307489_10000026_pt1 | contig 76771 bp, 66 predicted proteins | sample SB12metaG_FD_202247 | JGI IMG/M metagenome (GOLD analysis project Ga0307489, IMG submission 202247) | Sea-ice brine microbial communities from Beaufort Sea near Barrow, Alaska, United States - SB 1.2 | ecosystem: Environmental > Aquatic > Marine > Coastal | place: USA: Alaska | collected... | reverse complement strand
GTGCCATTCGATTATATCAAATACCTGCTAGATGAAATCCCAACCCTGCAACCAGATGACAGTATCGATCATCTGCTGCCATGGGAATTTATTAAACGCTAGGTGTTGTTCGGCAGACGCTCACGATTAAAAGGTATTTCAAGTAAATCACCCTCCAACCCATCTTGCATTGCTTGATGCCTTACAACAAAAGCCTCATCACCTAAAAATATCTGATGCTGCAAAGCATCCCAGACCATTTTGCCAACACCTGATTTAACAAATTCAATATAGCACTGGATCGCATCTTGTCTATTGTTAGCAAATTGAACAAGTAACGTATCTGTCGACAACCATACAGGCGACTCAACGTTTCCCAACATGCAATGCCAGCTAGACCAGGGCCATTCGTCAGGCGAGTTGACCATGTTGGCCCGCACAGGGTTTAAAATAATGTAGCGGCATAGTTCCAGCAGGTAAGCATCCTATTTAGCTGGCGCATCCCCTGACTAAGGTTGGCATCCGGTGTCTCAACTAAAAGATGGTAATGGTTACTCATTAAACAATACGCGTGAACAACCCAATTATAGCGCTCACACACGTCAGCTAAAACCTGCAGAAACAACTCAAAATCATCATCCTGAAGATAGATCAAGTTTCTACCGTTGCCCCGAGAGGTAATATGATAAAGCGCATCGGCAAACTCTAATCGTAATGGCCGACTCATATTTTATCCCATCTAAACTAGATATGAATAAAATAACCATAGTTTAAAAAAGAAGATATGCAAAATACAAGACCTGACCCCAGCCTCTTTTTTCTATCTATCGGGTTATATGTTGATCCTATGACTCCTGAAGTTATCCCATTTTATCAGCAGTATGGTTTTTTAACTGCTGAGCCCGGTAATGATTCTCATCTTGAAATGTGGCTACCCATAAAAACCTGTATTCAGGTTGTCTCTAGCTTATTATAATTGCAGATAAGCTACTTCGACTATTTGGCTGTACCCGAATCATAATCATCGAATGACAAGTTTGTCGCGCAAGCAGCCATGAGGAATGAATACTCTTAGGACTACAAGCCGATTAATTCACGACTTTAAATTACGGTCATAATCACAGTGAAAAATCATTTAATAGTAAGTGACTGATAAACCTACGTCCTTATTCCGACTGGCAATCTGCTGCATAATTTCCTCATTACAAATGGATGAGAAAACAAAGTGACCGCAACATCAAATTGAAAGCAGGAAGCTCTGCTGTGGCGTGAGCAAATTTCAAGACCTATCCCCGGCATTCTTTAACCTTTCCAATAGATACTTACCAAAAAGAATATTCATATGCCAGGCATCGTTAGCAATTGCATATTCTTTAGGTGAATAACCTTGCTGATACCATTCTTCTGGGTACTTTAAAATTTTAATGTTTTTGAATACTTTTAATTTTGATTCAATAACACTAAGCTGTGTTGCGCAAAACCAGCTTAAAAAACTGGATAGAGATTGTCCGTAAGGCAAATCAAAATCTTTTTGATTTGCCAAGTCGGTCGGTATGGGGAATAACTGCACAAAGATATTCCCAGTAAAAACTTCCCCTATATTTATAATATTATTAAACGATGGTGAATTAAGAACTTCTTGCTCAAGTAAATAAGTAGCAAATTGTTTACTAATAATTGCTTTGCTTCCTTCAATTGATTTGAGAAATTCAGCAACTAGATTCTCTTGTATTATTCCATGATTAATATTTCTCAATGCGCCAACACCAACCCCAGAAATCAGAATGGAAGAATAGTCATTTAAAGTTACTCCGCTTTCATAACCAGTGATATCTGTTAATAAACTCTGTTTCCGTTGTTCTTGAGGAAACATAATCCCATCTCTAATATTAATGAATGGTCCCCGACCTCCAGGCATAGTCCAAAAATCAATATTGATAGAAGACTTATAATATTTTTCATATGCGAGTTTAATAACACCTGCTTGACTATTACCTATAGTCAAAACCTTACCAATACTATCTACTTCCACTAAATGCCTCCAATAAAGCTTCTTCACAGTGCTCATCAATAACATTATCTGTGACAAAATTATCAGGTTTAACTACTGATTCAAGTTTTTCTATGACTTGGTACTTATCATTAAGGCATTCAAAAAAACTATTCATCACAAACTTAACCCCAAATGGGTTGACCGTTCTTTTATTAGGTTCAAAGAAAGTCCCTAAAAAAATCGGGCTATTTATTATCTCATAAGAAGGGAAGTAATCAATATAGTCATTTGTTGCTGACATCTCCTCAGCAACCGCTCTAAGGGTAGATTTTGCGGCCATAGTAGCAACTGCCACATGTTTGCCGGACATAGTTGCTGTTAAAGGTACAGGTGAAACTGTAAGAATAAATTTAATCTCTGGATTTAATTGCTTTATTAACGCGATAGACTCGCGAAGATTATCCAAAACCATTGAAAAACTCTGATTCTTAAATTTGTGATTTTGTTCATCAAACTCACCAGCTAATGTACCGGGGCAAATAGGATATTCATAACCTTCTTGATTAAACCAACTCTCAACAAGACCTAACGTGAATACAAATACATCCGCATTAACAATACTATTTCTAAATGCAGCAAGCGTAACTTCTCGGGAAATTAAAAGTTCTTCGCGGGATTCAAAACCATTTGGTTCAATTGCTGGTCTAAAAGGATCATAAAAGCGACCATCTTTTTCCCAAAATTCTTGTGGAACGGGAATAGGATCTTCTTTCAGAACCCAACCTACCCATTGTCTTAACAACGATGTAGTATAAATATTGCCTGTTCTAGCTGAAAAAATATTGTAACCAAACTTTTTTAGTTTCAACTTATTATTACAGGATGGGGGTTTCTCTTCAATTAGCCAATTAAAACCTCGAGCTTCTAGAGCATTACCAATATGTTGAGCAAAGCAAGAACCATATGTTGCAACTTTGGAGCTGGCCGAAATTTCAAATTTAGGATTCCATAGTCCTGTAATATCATACATGCTTCTTTGGGCAACGGCAGGTTTCCAAAATGCAGTTTCTGGCAATTTCTGGTACGGATTCATATATTTCCTTTGAATTTAAATAAATCTAAATATTAAACTTAAAATTTTATCCAAATATTCGAACATCTAAATAACTAACAACAATATTATGTAAGTTAGATAGGGTTCAAAAATTAATTTTAAAATATAATATTTCCATGATTTTATTAATCGAACTGTGTTTTGAGCTACAAAAAATAATTAGTCAAAATAATATAATTTCTTTTACTGTAGCTTAATCGAATAAACTTGCAAACATTGTAGCTCTATTTTCAATAAACTTAGTATTCTTATCATCTATTTCGTGTGAATAAATTCTATCTAAATAATCTAGCCGATCGTACTTAAAGTATTGGTCTAAGTTAAATTCCACCCCCAATTCTTTAGCTACAGAGTCTCTAATAGGCCGGAAATAAACATTTTCTTTCAACTTGTGAGCTTGACTAAGTGGGACAAAATCAACATCCACTTGTTTTTCTATAATTATTTTCTCAATTATCTTATTTGTCAAATAATTAATAAAAGGAATTGTTGGATGGTACGGGTCATTAAACATCGGCGTTTTTTGAAAATATTTTAAAAAATGATCTACAAAAGGAATATCGCCAGTCGCTTCTAAAAACCTTAATTTTTTAACTTCATTATCAAAATGACCGACAATTTCTTTCTTCAAAATCGGACCTGACAAGTAATTATCCAGCGACATTGTTGTTACAAGTTTTGGGAAAAACATTACTGAATCTTCAGAAAACTTTGTTAACTCTACACATTCAACATCCGGCCAAAAGCCCCAAAATCGAACAAAAGGAACTCTAATAATTAGACAATCTACTTTAGTGTGACGTTTGATGTTTTCTACAGAAAATTCAGGATAGCTAGTAATTGGTTGGAGTATCAAAACGTCCGCGTTTCTTATTTTCTGTTTAATGCTATCAAAATTTTTAAGATTTGCATATGAAGTATCATGTTCAACGGTCAACGAATCTATTTTCGACTTGTTCCGAATAATTTCGGCGTAACGTACACCGTGACAGTTTGCAAATACATAGACATTCATTTTTTCACCTATTTTTTAAGTGCTTTACTGAAATCAAAATAATCAAAATCTTTTCCATAAATATTACAAGCTAACTGCACTTCATTATCTTCATAATATTCATTCGTTTTATTTTTGGCATTCGTTTTATGCGGTGTGAAACTTTCAAGTTGAATACCTTTCTCATTTAAATAACTGGTAACTGTTGCCATATCATCTAGCCTGCCGATAAATTGATACTTAATTACATCGGGAGCTAAGTTAAAATATTGACACCTAAAGTGAGGATTTAGTTTCTCAGGTTGTGAATTAGCAATAACATTTAATACTTCCAAAAATTCAGAAAATGGAATAGGTTTAAAAACATTTGAGTAACTAACACCTTGAATGTCGCTGTATAATTTCATCGTCGTCATCCAAATATCAGTTTCTACGGTTACCATATTGAGATATGCACTCAAAGCCCTATCAAAAGGATTTCTTACCACAGAAAAAAAAGCACAATCTAACACCGATGAATAATCCGTATATATTTTATTATCATGAATTAATCGTTTATCCTTAAGTATAGATATCTTAATAGAGCTACACGCCACTTTAGGATTATTTACATATACTAAGGAAATATTATTACATTTTAGTAGTTTTACATTTATCAGATTTTTCATTTAAAATTCCAAGATATCATATCAACTTATACAACTCACTTTCGCTTGGGAAGCATTTAACAATCCTTGCTAAAGCATCTTCTTCTATAGGTGGTATTAAACTTTTCTCACTTTTGTTTAATTCAGAAATTTCCAGTTTTTCATTGAAAATTTCACTAAGCCATTCCGAGCATCTATTGAGTGCCTCGAGCTGGAAAACTTGAACATCCGCTTTATTATTATCTTTATCACAAATGTGTGCTTCTAAAGAAAGTGGGGTAAAATCAGTATTTGAAATAAAACTCGGGCATAATTTCCCCCATTCACCTATTCCGACTTTCCCATCAAGTAACCAGTCATTATATGAGGAAAGAACCGTGGGATTATGATTTTTATTGTAATTGTAACGAAAATTTGAGTCTGGCTTAAAATATTTATAGTAAGACCACAACATCTCAATTGGGTTTCTGGTAAATATGAACGCTTGATAATCTGAACAATCACCTTTCGTGTCTGTTATATATTCAAAAATTGAAGGTAGTGACATATGAGGATGCAGTCTTGGATTTTCATTCCCAAAATCTGAATATTCGTCTCCTTCCTTCATTTTAGAGTCGAGAAGGCGTCTGATTGAAGTCGACCCGCACCTAGGTTTACTTACGAAAATCAGTTTCTTTGAGTGCAAAATCCTCATCGTAGTTGTCCCTTTTTATTGCTGCAAAAAAGCAGTTTGTTCTTTACCAAAATAGTCATTAATAATTTTATTTTCCTTAATACCGTTTGGATCATTGATACGATTATGCGACTGCTCATTGATGTAATACTGCGACATTATTTCGGGAACGAGTAAAAAATTTTTACCTCTGGATGTGCACTCTAACCAAAAAGCCCAATCAGCGCTAGTGCCATATTCATTTTCATTGAAAAACCCAAACTCATCATGCAATGACTTTTTCCAGACTGGCATGCAATGCATAATATTTTGTGATTTCACATGCCCGTTGCCTTCGGATAGGTACAGATTTTCAAAATCGATTACATTTTTATAACCTTTATCAAACCAATACTGATTATCAGTTAAACAATACCATGCTGTATTTCGACTTGTGTTAGCTCTAATCGCGCTTGCAGCTCCGGAGTAATTAGGTTCTTTACTGAGTTCGTCTAGCAATATTTTGGCCTGATAAGGGCTTCTTCTATCATCCAAATTTGCATTTGAAACATACTCTGAGCAACTCTGCTCAATTCCTAATTGCCAACAATTATAAAGTCCAGGATCATCATCTAATTTATTATATTTAAACAAATGTGCTAATTCTGGGTATTGTTGAATGAAATCTTGAAATATTTCATATTCATTTTGTGATGAATTTGCATCGATCAAAATAACCTCACCGTCACTTTCGAGCGCCGCAACAGCAATATTCTCCAAGAATCCACGCATAAATTCAGCACCTTTGAAAATAGAAGTGATAAAACTGACTCTAGGCTTTTCCTTGTGTGATTGTGCTATCTGCCACTCGAACGTTTGATTGCTACTTTTTAAGCAATCAAAATCCTTTTGAAAGGCTAAAAATCTATGGCTACTACCCTTTTTAGATATCGTATTTGATAATTTATCTTTTTGAACTATATTTAGCGCTTTAAGCAAATGATAGGAAATCAAATCATTCGCTGCAGGGGTAATCTCGCTTATAATATTTGGGTCAAAAGTGATACTTAAATTTTGTGTCACGTAACCAAATCCAAAAAAATCTGCATCTTTACTAGCACGAATATTATTAATCGTATCAAGTATCAATTCTTCACTTAATGGTTTAGCCTCGATGGTATTTACAATTGGAGTTTCGTTGATGTCGAATACATTAAAGAAAACAGTTGTAAGTCCCGACTCTCGAATAAAATCTTCAACTAATAAAACCAAGTCTCTTGAAGTGTTTGCGACATCAATGGTAAGCCAAACAGCAGTCTGAGCATGGATATATTCTAGACATTCCGCAACCAATAGTGTAGTTGCCATCGCTTGAATTATGTTGGCCCCATCATGAGATATGTTGATTTTCACCAACGTGTTACACCACGGAACTATCCCATTGGAAATCGGCGTATTACTTGAAGCTTCAAGAGTTGACCAGCGAGAACCTGCTAGCGGCACAATTCCATTATTTAGTGCAATCTCTTTCTCTAAACGGGCGTCAATTTCCTTTTTCAACTCAACGGCTTTTGTTTCTGACGAGTTGAACACAGGATTATGAATGTGGAAAAGATTGATATCCAGACAAGGGTTATAAAGCTGATATCCGGATTCAGAAATGTGGTAATTCATAAATGAATCGCAATGAAATGAGCCTATATCGTAGTCACATTTAAACTTATATTGTCTTGGCGAGCAAAAAGCCCACATATCTGCAGAAAAAGTATTTGCTATTCCCTGTTGATTTAAAATTAAACCTAAAGAAGATTTCGAACTTGGAGCTACTTCGCATCGGCTAATAACAAAAAACTTCTCTCGGTCTGCGTAAAACTCAATTTTTCTAATTGTAGCATCCGCAGCAATATCGGCATTGGATACATGGACAATTGCATGTGGGAATAAGCAATCCGCTAAAGAAAATATAAACTCAAAATCAGGTCTAGCATTATATTCAATAAAGACCAACTTGGGCCAGTACTCTGAGCCTTTCAAAACTTCTTCAACTCGATTATAAAAACTACCATTTTTCTTTTCATATAATAAAACTACGAAGTCAAAATGTTTAACATTCTCTTTAACACAGTATAGATACTCCAATAGTCTTGACTCTTTTGTCTCATCAAAAATTGATGTCACAAATACCGTAGGCATTTTATTATCATTTTGCTGCGAAATTTGAGAAAACTCGTTTCTTTGCGCTATTGGCTGCAGCAAAGATTGATGCCCATTATGCTTGAGCAGTAAAGCTGTATCTAGATTTTGCACGAAAAAAATGTCTTGTAATGTCTTGTTTTCTATCGCTGGGATTAAACCCGTTTCGGGCAATAATAATTTTTCAACTAATGCAGCATTGCTTAATAGCACTAGGATTTTTTGGGTTTTGATAATTTCGATGTTCCGATTAAAATGATCAATGACAACTTGACTCAAATCAGGGTTGCTTTGAAGAACATTATATAACGATTCATTACACCAAGAAGATAGTTGCAACACTGCATACTTTTCAGCATCAGTATATACAAATTTTGGTATCTCTAATTCTGTCGAAATTCTCTTTGCTTCCCAGACTGTCAGTGTCTTTTGTACCAAAGAATAATCGGCTAGTTTACTTGCGCACCAACTATCGTTAATTGCTGTTAAATATTTATTTCTAATATTGTAGTATTCAGTAGGTTCGAAAGTATCTAAGAATAAATTTTTATTTACAGCCTGATACTTGAGCCTTTCTTCTTTATCCTGTTCCAGATGAAACAAACTTGTAGGTACAATAAAAATAGGCTTCATTCCCTGCAATAGACTCAACCTATTATATATATCGCTATCATCCCAACCATAAGTCCGAATAAATTCATTATAATAACCGATATCCTTTAATGCTCTTTTAGGTGCACCAAACGAGCCATTTACATATTTCTGCTCATCATTATTTGACTCAACAGCAAATTTCCAATTCCCTCGAGCGTATTCTGAATCGCTAAAATAGTTTTGATTAATGAAATTGTCTTTAATCGTAATATCTGCGTCAAACTTATAAATTTTACTATAGCGAGCAAACCTTAATCCTACATTAAATCCGTAAGTTAAAACCCACTTAGACTCTCCTTCAACCCTGATTATTTTGACACGTTCATCTATCAAATCCTTAATGGTCTCTTCTACAGGCTCTTTTGAAGACCAATCAACTATAACAATTTCATCAACATCTAATGCCAACCAGGTTATTAAAGCCTTACGCAGATTCTCATTGCGATTCATACAACAACTGACAATACTGATCCCTTCGTTGACTGGCTGTTCATCTAGTTGAGCGAGTGTATTAATATCTGCATAACTTACATCAATTTTTTTGTTGTTTTGTGAAAGTGGTGCTGCACTAGTATTCGACAATACAAGGTTATAGCGCAAACAAATTGCTTCCAGCAAAGATTTTCCCGCAGGTCCAAGCGACATCTGAGCTAATTTTTTTACAAGCATATTAGCCGACTCAAAGTCTGCATTACTTCCGAGTAGCTTTAACGTAGCAAATTCTTTTGATATTGGCTTATTCATTTTTTCTCTTTATTCTTTTCCGATATTTTATATCACTGGATTAAATCCATATTTTTTGCACAATGAAGTAAATGACTTAGATTTCTTTATTTCACATGCAAAGTCAGGAGATATTTGCCTTCTCGGACGGATTGCTATTTTTTCACCCGTTCTGCCACTATCGCCTGTAACCTTAAATTGATCGAAAAGATCCTTATAGGAATCATTAAATTCAACCTGCAACACACTACACATCTTTCTCATCACTTTGTCCGGTGACCGCGTAAAACTTTCATATTTGATAATCTGTTGTTTCCGAAACTGAGACAGGAAATTAATTACCCTTATACAATACTCTTCAAATGTTTGTGGATTGAAGTGCAACCAATCATTTGCTTGCAGTGAAGCATAGCAATCAATGGGATTGCGAACCGTCACTAACGACAGTATTTCAAAATCTTGATTTAATAACTCTCTTACGACGGGTTTTTCAGTGAAGGAGCTGCCTACACAATAATCAGAATGACTATGGTCTCTAAGTATCAGTATACCGCCCTGCTCGTCAACATGCCGGTACGTCTCGTGTATAGACGATTTGAAAATTTTCCGAGCCAAAGCATCAGCATCAGGAAATTTAGCCTGATGGGCTAATGTTGCTATATCTGAAGGTAAAAAAGTCGCTTTATCTGCCCGTAAATGACGGTATGAATGAGGGTGCACCTCACTAAGAATGAAGTTATTCGGCATCGCTGAGAAACACTTTGTAATAAGTGATCCGCCACTGCAGGCCATGTGATGTAGCACTCTTAATTTAGGTCTGATATTTTCAGATTTTTCTAACACAAGCTTGCATGTATCAAGTATTGATTCTGTATTCTCTTCAAAAATAGCAGTACTTTTTTCGATAACTGTCTTTGATTGCTCTGTATTGTCCAGTTTTCTGTCGATAAGATCTACAGAGCTTCTTAGCTCTTTTTGAAGTTCTTCCAGCCACTTACTCATCGTTACTTGTGTCCAACTGAATCTGGTACATCCTTTTCAACTAATTCAGGATAGTCTTTTTGCAAGCGAAAATAGTAATTCGCTGCCATTTCAAGCTTCTCCCTAAGTTGCTTAACTAATGCTAGTAGTTGACGTTCACTGTCGACTTTAAGTTGATATTTGCTCCTTAAATTATCTAAATCTAACTGCACTTTTAGCAACATTTTACTCGATAGTGAAGAAGTGACATTATACTGGGACTGCAAGTGCTCAAAACTATTACTCTTATCGTGTAATTGTTTTTGCAATCCTTCCGCCCATTTTTTATTTTCTTGATGCCAATGCGTTTCTTTATCTCGTTGCGTGGTCACAATTAAGATTTGAGCATCTTTATGCTTATGGCTGTCAACTAATTCATTATGCTTAGCCTGCAAAGAGCTAACTTGCGCTGCCAGCTGTTCGTTTTCAGTTTGCTGTTGCACACGCTCAGAATTTAGCTTATCAATCTGGGTTTTGAACACCTCACCCCGCAACTTATTTTCCTGCTGCACCTGCGCTTGCTGTTTAGTCAGTTCGGCTATTTGGGCATCTTTATTTTTTTGACTTTCCGCCAGTTCATTCTGCTTGGTTTGCTGCTCCGTGCTTTGAGCACTAAGCTTGTCGTTCTGGGTTTTGAGCGCTTCTGCACGCTGCTTAGTTTCTTGTAGTCCTTGTGCTTGCTGGTCACGCTCTTTAGTCAGCTCGGCTAATTGCCCATCTTTATTTTTTTGACTTTCTGCCAGTTCATTATGCTTTGTCTGCAAAGCGGTAACTTGCGCTAATAGCTGTTTATTCTTGTTTTCCTGCTCCATACTTTCAGCATTTAGCTTGTCGTTCTGAGTTTTGAGCGCCTCAGCACGCTGCTTAGTTTCTTTAAGTCCTTGCGCTTGCGCGTCACGCTGTTCCGTCAGTTCGGCTATTTTTTTATCTTTATTCTTATGGCCTTTGACTAATTCGTTTTGCTTAGTCTGCAAAGCGGTAACTTGCGCTGTCAGTTGTTCATTATGAGTATGCTGCTGTGCCCTATCAGTAGTCAGCTTTTCGATCTGGGTTTTGAACACTTCAGCCTGCAGCTTAATTGCTTGCTGCTTCTGTGCTTGCTCTGTCAACTCTTTAGCTTTGTGACTTAATTGGTTTTCAAGTTCTGTCTTTATGGTAGTGAGTTCACCACACTGTGCTTGTAATGCGCTTTTGCCTGTTTCTGCTTGCTCAAAAGCCGATTGTAAGGCCCCAACCTTCTCATTTTCTTGCGCTAGTTGTGCGCTAAGGCTGGTGAGTTTTTCATTTTTGCTTACTAAGCTTTGTTGCAGCTCTTTTTCGTGGCCTTGAATGCCTGTCAGCACTTGCGTTTGTTGTACCAGCTGTTCGCTTAAGTGATTAATTTGCTCAAGACTTAGCTGCTGTTGCTTAGCGTTTTCTTTTTGATTATCCGTAAGGGTTATTTGACTATGATCTAGTCGATAATAATGCTCTACATATGGCAAGTGACTGGTATCACTGAGCATTAAGTCAAATAACTTTTCATTCAAAAATGTAGTCAATTGCTTTGCATTGGCCCCATCTTTATAAAGCATCTCGGCACTTGTTCTTACAATAATAAGTGAAAATTGTTGTAACAATTTGGCCTCACAGGCTTGTAACAAACGCACTTCAAAGCCTTGCACCTCAATCACCAGTATATTTTGTTTCGCTGACTCAAGTTTAAGTTTGGTCGAGAGAAAATCACTCAGTGCGAGGGTGTTAACCTCTGTGATCTTGGGCTGTGATAAATTAGCAAAATGCTCAAGCAAGGTGCCCGCTGATAACAATGAATTAAAACGCGGGTTAGCAAAAATCTGCGCCTCTGCTTTAGTGCTCTTTTCACCTATCCATGTCTGGCTGGTTTCTACATTGCTAAACCGTCTGGCTTTTGTACTCAGTTTTTTAAATAGCGCAGCATCTGGCTCTATGGCTACAATTTTCTCGCACGCCAGATTTTGATAAGTCTCAAGTTCACTGCCCACGCCCGCGCCTATATGCACCACGGTAGCAATAGGCTCGTTCGAGTGAGATAAAAGATGGGGTAATAACGCCAACATTATACTATGTCCTTTCTTACAATATTAATGAGATACCAGCCATTCAATTAAAGGCGAAAATAACAATTTTTGGTATGCATTGCTACTTTTAGCTTGCACCGCTATTGCAGCACGTAGTCTTTCTATCGCCAGGTTTGGATCCTTATAAACGTCAAGATTTAACCTTGCGGCCTCTCTCGTTAGCCAACAATCATCACTGATTAAAAAGGGTTTCTGCAAAAAAGCTAACATCCATACCAACCCCGAGCTTTTGTGTTGATAAACAGCACTATCATAGGTGCATACTGCGCCCGTAATATTGCTTAATACACTTAACAACTCATTGTTACTCCAAAAACCATGATGTAATAGTAACCTGGGTTCGTCTACCGCTAAGCGCTTTAAGCTGTGCACCGTTTCCATTATTTCCGGATATTCCCAGGCCAGGGTAAACTGAATAATAAACATTGTATCGTCAGATGTGTTTTTTAAGCCATCTTCTAATAGCTCCGGTAGACGGTTAAACCCTTTGTTTTCTTTGGCATCACCCATATACAGCAAATAACGCACACTTTTTTCAGGCTTGTCTTCATCCTCATCTATGCCCTCCCAGTCCATTAAGTAGCAGGGATGCATTGGCAAGGGAGCCGATAATAGCAAATGGCTATAATCTGTACAAAGTTCATATTCACTGCCATAAAGGGTGACAAAGTTAAATTTCGTCAACCCTCTAAACGCCATGGCGTACCACAGTGCTTTAGCAGCTTGCTCGCCCTTTACTGAGTGCGGCGAGTACATTGCGCAGGCTACAATATGAATTGGGGCACTACAAAGGGCCTGCTCTAGCCCCTTACTAGCCAAACTAAAAGCGTTAGCATGCTCCCAATTTAAACAGGGCAAAAAAATAACAACGGCTTTTGTTTTTGCTTGCTCAAGCCCTTGTAATAAAACAGTCGTGTATTCCATGGCTAAGCCACGAATATAACCTTGCATGCCTGCCGAACCAAGCTGACTGCTGTCGTCAAAATGCTGATAAAAATGGCAGTCAAACACCTGGTAACTTGGTATGCCTACCTGGCTAAAACTCAGTTGTAAATTTTTATCGAGTTGCTTGCTGGCAAAAACCTGAATATCAGCGCCCGTTAAGCGTGCTTTACCTTGGCATAATGTTTGTGCCAGGGCAGCATGATGGCCTCCGGCCTCCATCATACCGGGATCAACTACCCAAATAGCCTTGGTGCTTACGTCATACAATGTTTATTACTGCTCTTTTGCCAGTAAGCTCATCCAAAGAGCCCGCTGTTCAGTATTCATCGCTTCATTATTTTCAATGAGTTGCTTTACCCTGGCCATAAAAGTTTGCACAAGTTGGCCTCCCTCAGTCAATTCTAGCGGCGTAAAGTTATCAGAGGCCAGATCGCTTAAGGTTATTAACACCCGAGGGCCATAATCATCTTCCCCAAAGTACAGAGTCTCAGCCAAGGGTACATTTGCGTCGCCGGTGCGTAATTCTAGTGACATATCGGCAAACTGTGTTGTGGGGTTAATATTTTCAGCCCGTAGTTTGAGCAATAGGCTTTGTCCTTCACCCACATCCGTTTGATAAACTAAATGCTGGTAGCCACCTAAATCAATATGCTCATGAAATTGCAGGCTTAAATTTTGTTTGCTTACGTTATCCGTTGGGTCTATTGCCCTGGTGTCACTGAAGCCTAAGTGGTTGATGCGATCGGCTACACATAGCCAATCTTCAACACTGCGCTCAAATACTATGTTCTGCTGTTTTAATGCGTAAATAAAATTCACTAAATTTTTGGCCAGATGTTGTAACAATTGCTTGTCATGATCAGATAATTTTTCATCAACGTTAAGCCTTAATTCATTACCCTGCAAATCTATATTGACCTGTAATTTAAAGCCATATTCGTCTTGCGCCACAGGCGGCCATGCTTGTAAGGGAGCACCATTATTATCTTGTTCACGTAGTTCAATTATCAGGGTATCGGTAAACAATGAGCCTTCTTTAAATGGCCCTAGTGCGGCAAATTTCACCTTGAAATTTGGATACAAATGATTATTCACCAATAAATTGTCAAAGCTTAACCACAAATGCTCATAATCATCACTGCGCATCTCTTCGACCAGCGATATGCCATCAAAGCTCAACCACGCCGGTAAGTTTGCTACTTGCTGTTGCAAGCGCAGGGCAACAAGTTTCCAATCCCGCAGTTTTCCATCTTGTAAGTCACCCGCTGCCAAATTCGCTTGTTGTAATGTGTTGGTTAAGGCACTGGCGATGCTTACAATAAATAATCGCTCACTTGCATGTAAACTTTCATTGGTTTGTTGTTGTTGACTAGCCTGAGCTTCAGTGGGGTTTGGCATGAATTTGATAAAAGCACCGTACTCATCTTGCATATTTTCCCGCCATCTAAGCGGTACAGTACTCTGTGCATCTTCAGAGGGTCTAAATTCCAGACCGGGTCGGCCATCAACGTCAATAAGCTTAACAGCAATAGTATCAAACTGCCGTCCATCGGCTAACTCAAGCCCGTGTAAAAGAAATTGAATATCAGCGTAACCATCATCTTCATAGCCCCCTACCACATCTAAACTGTCTATCTTGCACTTGGCAAACACATCTTGCGTTAATCGTTCGATAGTGGCTATGTGTTGCATTTTGTTCATGTCCTTTTCTTGTAGTTGCAGGTAATAGTACTCAAGTTCTTCTTGCAGTTGGTTGATTTGTAATATCGCAATTTCATTTTCAGCTTCCAGGGGCTGCATATTAACAACAAGCTGTTTTTGTTCGGCAATAGTGCTTTTATACATTGCTTGTTGGCTAACTACTGTCTGATTGCTTTGATAGAGGCTTTCGCGTTCTTCTTGTAATTGTGCCAACTGCAAAATTTGTAGTTCCTGCTCACTTTTACTTTGCTTTATTTCGCTGACAAGCAGGGTGTTTTCAGCCAAGGTTGAGTCAAGTTTTTGCGACTCGACTGCAACGGCTAATGTGTGTTGCTTACGCAGCTCTGCCACCAATTTTAGTTGTGCTTCTAGTTCAAGCTCTACTTTTTCTAGTTGCTCAACTTGCTTGTTCTGACAGGTAGTGCTCGCAGTATGGCTGTTTTCTAACTCCTCTTGAAGTTGCTTAATTTGTAATACTGCAAGTTCGTTTTCAGACTCCAGCGAGGCCATATTAAAAGCAAGCTGTTGTTGTTCGGCAATAGTGGCTTTATACATTGCTTGTTGGCTAACTAATGTCTGGTTGCTTTGATAGAGGCTTTCGAGCTCTTCTTGTAATTGTGCCAACTGCAAAATTAGTAGCTCTTGCTCGGCCCTTGCTTCTGCCAGTATCTTATCCATTTTACAGACACCAGCCTCATGCTGGGTTGTGAGCTCCGCCTTATTCCTTAACGCCACATCAAGCGCTTGCTTAATGCTAGCCTGATCTTGTTGCATTGCCTGCTGCAGTGCCACTTTTGCGGCCTGCTCATTTTTCTGTGCTTTGGTGGCTGCTAACAATTGTGCCTGCAAGTCTGCTAACTTTTGCTCGTACTGTGCAGTATTCTGCTGTTGTGTTTTGCTTGCCTCAGCATGGGCTTGCTTGATTTTAGCCTGCTCTTGTTGCATTGCCTGCTGCAGTGCCACTTTTGCGGCCTGCTCATTTTCCTGTGCTTTGGTGGCTGCTAACAATTGTGCCTGTAAGTCTGCTAACTTTTGCTCAAACTGTGCAGTCTGCTGTTTGTGTGTTTTGCTTGCCTCAGCATGGGCTTGTTTGGTGTTAGCCAGCGCTTGTTGCATATCCCGCTGTTCAGCCACTTTTGCGGTCAGCTCATTTTCCTGTGCTCTGTTGGCTGCTAATAATTGTGCCTGCAAGTCTGCTAACTTTTGCTCGTACTGTGCAGTATTCTGCTGTTGTGTTTTGCTTGCCTCAGCATGGGCTTGCTTGATTTTAGCCTGCTCTTGTTGCATTGCCTGCTGCAGTGCCACTTTTGCGGCCTGCTCATTTTCCTGTGCTTTGGTGGCTGCTAACAATTGTGCCTGTAAGTCTGCTAACTTTTGCTCAAACTGTGCAGTCTGCTGTTTGTGTGTTTTGCTTGCCTCAGCATGGGCTTGTTTGGTGTTAGCCAGCGCTTGTTGCATATCCCGCTGTTCAGCCACTTTTGCGGCCAGCTCATTTTCCTGTTTTTTGTTGGCTGCTAATAATTGTGCCTGCAAGTCTGCTAACTTTTGCTCGTACTGTGCAGTCTGCTGTTCTTGTGTTTTGCTTGCCTCAGCATGTGCAGCTTTTTGCTGGCGCAGCTTTTCAATACTTACCGCTAAGCTGCTCTCTAATGTACTAATATTTTTCTGATTTCTTTGCTGTTCATCATATTTGCCACGCACAAGGCCCAGTGCGTCATTGGCAAGAGAGGTTAGATCATCCATGCCGCTTAGTTTTAACGTTCCTAGCAGTGTCGCCGCCGAGCGTACTTCATCATAAAGTTCAAACGCCTCGTCTTGCTCAATCATAAGTAAATTTGCTGAGAGCTTAGCTTCAGGGGCTATATTTATTGTTGCTGTATTTAGCTTTGCTTCATGCCCCAGGAAAGTTGAAATTTCTTTAGCCGCATACTCTTGGTTTTCAACAACATCCTGAATATCCAACAATAAACACTGTTCTTTATACTGTCTGAAAAAATCGTATGCTGCCCTTGTTTGCTTGGCCCATGATAAAAGCAAATCCATACATTCATCATAGGATAAAGCCTTTTCTTGTAAGGCATTGGCTAAAGCAATTTGCGGGGAACAGTATAAAACTAAAAACTGTATTTCAGTTGATTTCGCCCAATAATTTAAACATGAGAAGACCTCGGCATCTGCCAATATCGTGGGCCCCTTCTCTTTTAAACAAAGCAGTACCTCGTTAATAGTTGCCGTATTACTGCCCTGTTCTTTTAATAGTCGATTATTAGTTTCTTTTATTTTTGAGAATGTATTTACATTAATTTTTTCACATGGCGTTTGCAATGCATCAGCAATATTAACCCAATTACTATTAGCAATCCCTGTGACAAAAAATAGTTTCATATACTCTCCAACTTTATAAAAATGCACACAATTATCAGGCGAATTAGGGCTCACCCGACTTACGGCTATAGTACGTTTACAGAATTAATGATTAAGCTAATCAGAATCTGCCGCCCAATTTTACAGCTTTATTGACATATGCCTAGTTACAGCAGCCTATTTCACACAGGTCTTCATCGTAATTCGTCAACCGTGGCTAATACAATTCGTCCTATGCCAAATAGCATCAGGATCACTGCTAGAAACACACTGATGTTATAAAAAACCTCAGGATATTTCGCTTCTTCTGGCTGGGTGGGCGATTCAATCGTAACCAGGTATTTAAGTTGCCGGTAAGCTTCTATTCTTGATTTTTCGAGGGAAATTTGTGACGAAGTATAAGCTTGTAACGCCAGCTCCATATGTATCTTATAATCGCTAAATTTGGCTAAAATCTGACTCACACTTAGATTCTGTTCGTCTTCTGGCAGTGCATCGCCATCCACCTTTTTATTGGTTAAACGCGCACGTTCTTTTTCAAGTTGTTGCTGCATACTTTCCAGTTGTGACCTGGTTTGTATAACCTGAGGTGCACCTTCACTCATACTGCTTTTTAATGCCCGTAACTCAGTACGTTTAGCTGCAACTTGCCCTTCTAACTGGTAGGTAATTTGTTGCAGTGCCATTCCTTCCGCTTGCGGGTCTAACAAGTCGTGACGGTGTTGAAAGACCAAAAGTTGTGTTTTTGCTTTTTGTAACCTTTGCTCCACCATAAGGTGTTCTGACTTAACAAACGCCAACTGCTTTTTGGCCAGATTATGACCAATTTCGTTTATATTCCATTCGGCGCGGGCAACAATGGTTTTACTCATCAATTGTGCGAAGTCAGGGTCAAATGCCTGCACAAACACGCTGACAACTTGTGATTCGTCATCTATTTCCACCGTTACCTTGTCCAGATAATAATTTAAAACGTCCTCTTTGCTCGCATCATCCAAAAGTCGACTAAAAATATCATGCTCGGTGTTGCTGTAATGCGCCTTTATCGCCAGGGTATTTTCTAAATAACCCAGCATATCGTTTGAATAAATAAAGGCTTTTACTATTTGAGTATCGACATTCGCGCTACTTACCCCGAAACCAGACATCAGTGCCATGGCAGGGTCTAATGTCGCCATGCCATCAGGCTCTCTCACAATCAGTCTGGCCTGGCTCTCATACCTGGGGCTGGCGATAACCAACTGGTAAAAGGTAAACAGAAAAAATGGCAGTAATACTAATACAGCGAACGGCCGCTTGAATTTAGCAAATTGTGGGTGAGCAAACACCCCGGCAATGTGTTCTTTAAGACCGAGTGCATTGCTGATCATGCGTTCACCTTTAGCTTCATTAGATGAAGTTGTGGCTAAGGCAGGCTCGTTCTTAAGCGCTAGTTGTCTTAATTGTGTCAGTTTTTGTTGATTCTGCTCTGTCGGATTAAGGTTTTTAACCCTTTGCATCAATCTAAATGCCAGGGCCACATCTGCTGAGTCAAGTTCGTCGACTTGAGTCAATAAGTAATGCCAATCTGACCATTGTTCTTCGGACATCGTCGCTTTAAACGCGTGGAATTTCTCTTCTAACGCCAATTGAGCTTGTTGGGTCATATCTATAATGCCTGGTATTGGGCGATCCCTTGTTCGAGATCGTTATAAAAAGTTAATTCACCTTTGTGCAACACAATGGCGCTGTCACAAAACTGCCTGATTTCATCCATTTCATGGCTGACCATGATTACGTTTGCGCTTTCACTTCGCTCCAATAAGGCCGATTTAGCCTTTTTACGAAACTTTGCATCACCTACAGACGTGACCTCGTCTATCAAATAAACGTCAAAATCGATACCAATTGAACAAGCAAAGGCAAGGCGAGGTTTCATACCGCTGGAATAGGTTTTCACGGGCAAATCAAACTTCTTACCTAACTCAGCAAATTTTATCACCCGCCGTTCATACTCGTCTATATCAGCAATACCGTTTACTCTGCCAATAAAGCGGGTGTTTTCCCTACCCGTCATTTGCGGATGAATACCGGTAGCTAAAGCCACTGGCCAGGATAAATTGAGATCAGTCTCTATACGCCCTTTATTGGGGTATTCACTTCCCGCTAGTAACTTGAATAAGGTCGACTTACCGGCACCGTTTGCCCCCAGAATACCGATATTATGGCCTTGAGGTATATCAAATGTTAAGTCCTTGAAAATATACTGCTTACCTAATCGAGAAGGGTAATATTTAGTGACATTGTCTAATTTAATCATCTACTTATTGCCTGCTTCCAGGAAACATAATAGGTAGCCAAAGCCATAAAACTGCTGATTAATACACAACTGGCTAAAAATGACAAACTGACCCCATCATTACCGTAACTGGCCTTCACTGAATACCTGGCTAATTCAATACCATGCAGAATGGGGTTCCAATCAAGGTAATGCCAGTATTCTTTTGGAAAATCTTGCAAAGAAAAGAACACCCCTGAGATAAAAAAGAGCGGCCGTGTCGCCAGTTCCCGTACTCTGCCGATTTCTTTAATGAAGATTTCCGCTATGCTAAACATCAACCCTAAAGAGACAGCGAGCATCCATAACAGCAAAAAACAAGCCAGAAACAACAAAGGGTTGTCTATGGCTATATCCATCTTCATAAAATACATGATGACGACTATACCGGCTATCACAAAAACTTTAACCAGTAACTGAAACAATGCGCTGGCAATTACAGCACTAATAGGCTGCACCTGCCTGAAAGCAAATAACGATTTGTTTTTTTTAATCGCAGAAGCAGAAGTATTCAGGGTTTCTAGAAAACTTTGAATAAACAAAATACCAATAGCCATAAAGGTAAAGGTCGCCAGGGTATGTGTTTCATCTCCGCCTAATCGACCGCGCACGAATGACAACGCAAAGATGAAAGCAACAGGTCCTAACACTGCCCAGCTAAGGCCAAATTTATCGTTAAAGCTTGTACGAATCTCCCGGGCGAACAGGGCGAAGATAACATCTCGCCATATTTCCCATTTATTCCTTTTTAAAACGGTTGTCATTTATATCTGATATCGTTTACTTAGTGGCTACGTTGGCGGCAATCGCTATTTGATAGACTATTTGCGTCACGTCTTTGATGCTCTGCATCAGCTTGGTGTCCACTTTAGGTAATACCAATATTTGATCGCCCGGTGCTAACGTATTGCCTTGTTCGTTGGCAAACCATAGTTGGTTACCCCCGCTTGGCATAAAGCTGGTTACACCGTTTGCATGCATAACGGCAATTCGCTCATCGTCAGCCCTATCACTAAAGCCGCCAGACCAAGCAACGTAATCAGACAAGGTCGCCTCTGCGTTGTAAACTATCGCCTGGGGCATTAACACTTCGCCAGAGACTTGGATCAAGTCTGTTTGCGGGGGTATAATTATTTCATCCCCCTGCTCTAAACGAATATTTGCCACGTTGCCATTTTGTGAAACAATCACTTTACCCAAAGGCTGAACCTTGCGGGCTCTGGCAATAAACTGTGTTATTAACTCAGCTTCTTGTGCACGGATGGCCGCCTCGCCACTACTTGACGCCGGGGCAGTAAAAATACTGCGTTCGAGGCGTTGCAACGACTCTTCAAGCAACACTTTTTGTTGTTCTACCACGCTTTCACGCTTGATGTATATGGCACCATAATTGGCTTGTTTGGGATCAACTTCAATATGACTTAACAAGTCCAAAAGTCGGGTGTTTTTGTCCAGGGTATAAAAAGAGGGGCCTATATAGCTGCCCGATATTTGCACACTGATCACCTGAGGGCGAATATCGTCGTTAAACAGTACCGTGTCACCATCGACCATAGTAAAATCCGAAAATTCAGGCATAGGTAAATAAACAGATATATAACCATTTTCGCGATTACCGGTAATCGCCACATGGCTTGACTTGGTTAATGGGCGGGCATAATACATCAGGTTTTGCCCTACTGCCTTGCCTTGCTCCAGCTCAAATCTAAACGGGAATCTGGCAGCACCTTCAACTGTTACCATAGCCCCTTGTTCTTTTACGAAAATCACGTCTTCATCTTTAAATGAAAAAGCGGGTAGTTTTCCCTCTTTGAGAAATTCGTACAGATCATATTCAAGAACGATCTTTCCGTGTCGCAAAATTTGAATATTGCGGTAACTGCCCCGAAAGGGATCAATGCCCCCTGCGCGCTTCAAAAAGAATAACAACGAATCAGAGGCCAACCCTGCATACTGCCCTGGTCGTTCAACAGGCCCGGTAACAAAAACGCTTATGGGCGTAGCAGTCAGTAAATTAACGTAAACACTTACGTTATTTGTATAGATTGATTTTATGCTTTGGGTAACCACTTTGTTAACTTGATTTGCCGGTACATCCTTTACTTTTATCGGACCTACGTCGGGAATAAATATATTCCCCTGATTATCCACAGTCACCACTTCGGCACGATTAACGGCGCCCCACATTTGAATAGATAGCTTATCCCCGGCAGCCACTAAATAAGCACTGTTAAGACCGTCACTGCGCTCAGTCTCAAACCCTCCATCGAATAAATTAGCCCCGTAGGGAAGGGGCAGGTTTTGTTCTTCTGGCGATAGCGCGCGAGAAGATGACGAGCCTGGCTGATTAACTCGAGAGCCTCGGCCTGTGTTATTACCGCCAGACTGAATGTATTGTGACACGTCAACCTGCTGGCTCTGGCTGGCAGCTTGTGCCTGGCGCAGTTGCTCCTGAGAAAACGATTGTTGAGCTTGAGCTGCAAACATAAAAGCGAACGTTAACGCGGCAGCCCCTCGAACGAATAAATAATTGAGTTTCATTATTCGCTCCCCCCATTTTCCGATTCATGGTAAACAGAAATAACCGCTTTTACTTTATACCACTGTTTAAGCGCATTGAGGCAATACACTCTTTGATCTGTTGTTTCTGCAAAGGCTTTACGACAGGTAACACCACTTGCAGCAAAAAACCGAGGGCCTAAGGTACCCGTTTCATCACCTAAGTTGATGATAACGCCGCTTTGGCTGTGTGACAGTTGCTTCTGCATATAGTCATTCTGGGCAGGAATTGAAATAATGTGGTTATGTTCAACCAGAGGCCGACTGGCGGTGGGTTGGTTAATACTCGTGCAACCTTGCACAAGAAGGGCACTCAGTAAAAAATAACAGTACTTATACATATATATGCAACATAGGGGTCAAAAACTCAGTTGGTAAAGATTAACGCGAAGCTCAGCATTAGTAAAATAGAAGTGACTTAAGTCGCTAAAAGGTCGCGCTGTAAAAATATTTTATATTTGGTCATTTTTACCAACACGAATAAAACGCAGAATTTTCCAGATGTTTTGTATCATAAAACCATATATAACCAGTAAGCCCATGAAACTACCAAACATAATTTTTTCAGAAATTTCAAATACTTCGCCTAAAATCCCAACAGCGGCATAGCTACAACCCAATAATAATATGGCTGCAAGCGCTCGACGTGAAGACAGCCCGGCTCGCATAAATATATTGTGTAGGTGTTGATGATCTGGCCTAAGCATAGACTTACCTTTCCGCGCCCGGCGATACATAATGACGGCCATGTCCATTAAGGGCAAGCCAATTATCCAAGCCGCTGTTATCGGGCGCATGGCAGGATTACTCCCTTGGGTGTAGTCAACCATGAGCCACACTATGGTCAAGCCAACAAACATACTACCGCTGTCACCCATAAAAATTTTATTACCTTTAAAACCTTTCAAACTCAGGTTAAAAGCTAAAAAGGGCACAATAGCGGCAATAATTAACATCGGCCCCATTATTGCAGTGCTGTTATTTGACAAAATAAGTAAAAACACCACACCACTTAAGACAACTAAACTCATGCCACCTGCCAGGCCGTCAATACCGTCAATCATATTAAAGGCATTAATCACACCCACCACACATACTAGCGTGAAGAAATAACCAAAAATCCCAAGCTCGGTGCTGCCGGCACCAAAAATATTACCCACTGAGCTAATGTGATTTTGTGCACTCCACGCCATGATGGCTGCAACCGCAAACTGACAAACTAATCTGCCTTTGGGACTTAGATCGAACTTATCATCCAGCATCCCCAAAAGAACGATAAATGCCGCAGCGGTAAAAAATAAGGAGCCATTTTTCAACCACACATCCGTGACAAAACTAGCGATAAGTACAGCCATAAACATGGCCACTCCGCCTGTAAGAGGTACGGTGTCTGAATGGAGCTTTCGCTGATTAGGTTCATCAACCAAACCAAGAAAATGTGCCATAGGCGTCATAACAATAAGCAAAATAAATGCGACAAAAAAAGCCGTCAATATAGGTAAAAATTCCAAATGAGCGAGCATGCTACCTGATATTCCTTATAAAAGTATTGTTGAAAAAAATTTCAAACTAAACCCCAACAACACCTTTTTTTACAGAAACATAATATGATTCTGTAAAAAAAGTCTTAATCTAAAGCAAAGTTAACTATTATAGCCAATCAAGAGACTTACATACGCAATAATCAATACGTATGTTAGCAAATCAACCGCCTCTATTACCAGTATTTAAGTAATAAAATTCTTACCCGAACTAAACCAAAAATAACAATTAAACTAAAGTGTAGACTGTGTTTCTAAAGTACGGCCTATAGTACTATCCAATGTTTATAACAGCATCAACGCTAGTAATAACTACATGTCTGGCACTGGCGGGTGGTTCAGTGGGTAGAGGCTTTGAGCAAAGAAGGCCTCTACCGATTAAAGGAAAAACGTAAAGCATCTGTCCTCTCCCGCGCCATTCAACCGGGTGGCGGCTCCTCAATGGTACCTTAATCAGTGGTAGCCTAAGCGGTTGACATTAAAATTGAAATCACAGCTAACTTCATTTAATTGATGTTAACAAACACACGCTTTAATCGATTAAGTTTTTGATTCAAACCCCTAGATATAGTAACAAATTGATGCCCACTTTATATTAGTCGATAGTATAATAATCACCAGTGAACAGGTGCTACAAACAGCAAGACGATTTTAAAAAATGCAAAATTGAAACGAACAATACTACCTCCGCTCATTCCCGCCGCCCATAAATCTGCCCCCGTTGTTGTTAGCAACGTAATGAATTTGAGATATATAGCGACAACTTCGCCATATATCTTGGCACAAAAGCAAGCAAAAATCACACCACAAAATATACTGTGCTTACTACCTCACTACTGACAAGAATTCACCTCCTTTCTTGTTTTCGCCTGCCAGCTCTAGTATAAACAAGGCTGAAAATTGCCATTTACCCTTTTCAGTGGCACACATAAGCATAATAATTATAACTAGATCAGCTTTCGCTCGTAAAACGGTTATTCTCCTATTTTACTGCGCGGCTATTGATACGGCAGATAACATGACAACTAAAACCAAAGATTTTTTAGGCCAACCAGGCGGCCTTTCAACGCTATTTTTTACTGAGATGTGGGAGCGCATGAGTTATTACGGCATGCGCGCCTTGTTGGTATTATTTATGACCGCAAGTATCCAGGAAGGTGGCCTGGTCATTACTGTGGCTTCGGCTACAGCCATTTATGGCTTATACACAGGTGCAGTGTATTTCATGGGGTTACCCGGCGGCTGGATTGCTGATCGCTTAATAGGCGGGCAAAAAGCGGTGTGGTACGGCGGTATCATCATTATGTGTGGCCATATTGTGCTGGCTATACCTAACGATTCAACCTTTTTTGTTGGCTTAGTATTGGTGGTATTAGGTACCGGGTTACTCAAACCCAATATTGGCGCCATGGTTGGTCAACTTTATGCCGATAACGACGGTCGTCGTGATAGTGGGTATACCCTTTATTATCTTGGCATCAACCTTGGTTCTATCATCGGTTATATGGTGTGTGGTTACCTGCAAGTGACCATGGGCTGGCACTGGGCTTTTGGCGCGGCTGCCATCGGTATGGGTATAGGCTTGCTGCAGTACCGCAATACCATAGGTAAATTAAATGGTGCAGGTGCAGAGCCTGCAGTCAGAATGTCTGCGGCCAATACCAAACGCAGCTGGCAGATCATTGGCTTATTCCTTGTGGGTTTAGCGACCATTACTTTTATGATGTTAACCGATCGCCTAAGCTTTGATCCCGTCACCCTGGCTCAGTACACGGCTATTGGTATTACCACTGTGTTTTTGGCTTTTTATATTGGCATATATTGGTTTGGTAACCTGGATGCCAATGAAAAAAGAAGCTTGGGCGCATTATTTTTAGTCTGCCTGGCATCTATTTTCTTCTGGGCAGGGTTTGAACAGGCTGGCTCTTCGCTTAACCTGTTTGGCCGTGACTATACCGAACGCATGATAGGCACATTTGAAATACCCACCGCCTGGTTCCAGTCCGCTAACTCCTTTTTTATCGTACTGTTATCGCCCTTTTTCGCTGCACTGTGGATTAATCTGGCTAAACGTATGTTAACGCCCTCCTACGGTTTAAAATGTGCCGTAGGCCTGATCATTATGGCCTCCGGCTTTATTGTGATGTTTTTTGCTGCCCAGTTAGCGGCCAGCGGAATGCGCGTTGCGCCCTATTGGTTAGTAGCTACTTACTTCTTGCATACGGTAGGTGAGTTATGCTTAAGCCCGGTGGCATTAGCCGCGGTAAGTAAGCTTTCGCCCAAACGTTTTGCCGGTCAAATGATGGGTGTATTTGTCTTAACGTATTCTATCGGCAATGTGGTAGCGGGCTTATTAGCCGGTAACTTCGACCCAAATAAAGTTGAAGATATGCCTGCCTTATATCTGGAAATCAGTCTGATCAGTATAGCTGTTGGTGTGGTGATCTTGCTGTTAAGCTTTAAGACGAAAGCCTGGGAAAAGTGTGCCCGTCAGGATGCGCCCCCTGCTGAGCCGCAAAAAGCTGGATCTTAGTCATAGACCCGTTCAAACCTCTGGTTTGATACATTTATAGTATTATAATATAATTAACGCCCAACCTGCCTTGCAGCTGGGCGTTTCTTTTAAATTGGCAAGAGTAAAATGAAAATATATTTTTCTTCCAGAAGTATCCCAGGTTTGAGCCATTTTCCCCTCACCGAGCGTTTGGCTGCTATTTCTCAGGCCCAGCAAAAATTAACGGTGCCAGAAAAGTTTTGTCTTAATCTGTTAAAACTGGCTATTTTACTGCCGGTATTCATCTTGATATTCAGAGTCAGTGATAACTGGTTTTCACTCTTATGGGCGGCACTGGTTGCCCTGATTTACCCCTTAGTCATTAAGCCTATTCAATATGGCTTATGCGCTAAATATATCCCTCAACCTGAGCAGCAAGGAAAGTAAAAAAAATGCCAACGATTTTAGTCACAGGCGGTGCCGGTTATATCGGCAGCCACACAGTATTGCAGCTCCTTGAAACAGACCATCAGGTGATAGTATTAGACAACCTGTGTAACTCATCCAAAGAAGCGTTAAAGCGTGTAGAAGATCTGACAGCTAAAACCCTGACCTTTGTAGAGGGTGATATTCGTGACAGCCAGATACTGGATACGCTTTTTGCTGAACATCAGGTCGATGCCGTGATCCATTTTGCGGGCTTAAAAGCGGTAGGTGAATCAGTCGCAAAACCGCTGAAGTATTACGACAACAACGTCAATGGCTCTGTGGTGCTGTGTGCCGCTATGGCCCGCAATAACGTTAAAAACCTAGTGTTTAGCTCATCGGCTACCGTGTATGGCGACCCAACAGAATTACCCTTACATGAAGGCCTGCCCACTGGCCAGCCCACTAACCCCTACGGTCAGTCAAAACTGATGGTTGAGCTGGTATTACGGGATCTACATAAATCTGACCCCAGCTGGAACATAGCCGTGCTGCGTTACTTTAACCCGGCAGGTGCTCATTCATCCGGGCGCATAGGCGAAAACCCCAATGGCATTCCTAATAACCTGATGCCCTTTATTACCCAGGTCGCCACCGGCAAACGGGAATTTTTGTCCATCTTTGGCAATGATTACGACACACCAGACGGCACAGGTGTGCGGGATTATATTCATGTAGACGATTTGGCCAACGGCCATTTAAAAGCCCTACAAAAATTGCAACAAAATGTGGGTCTGGTCACTTATAACCTGGGTACAGGCCAGGGTTACAGTGTACTGGATATGATCAAAGAGTTTGAAAAACAAAGTGGCAAACCCGTGCCATACAAATTTGTGCCTCGCCGGGAAGGCGATGTAGCAGCCTGTTATGCCGATCCCAAAATGGCGGCAGAAGCTTTAGGCTGGCAAGCACAAAAAGGACTGGCGGATATGTGCCGCGATTCATGGCATTGGCAGTCAAGTAACCCCGAGGGTTATTAATTTTTACCCCGCATACAAAAAAGCCCTGCAAAGCAGGGCTTTTTTAGTTAACGTCAGCCTGTCCAAGACCTTTAAAGGTTACTGCGTTTACACTTAGATAAATAACTGCGATGAAACGTGAAAACGCTCTGACAACTTACGAGTATGTTTAAGATTTAAAGGACGTTTTTCATTCAAAATCATGGAGACTGAGCTTTTGCTGCCAATTATATCTCAACTAAGTCGCAACAGTAGATCACATACAAATGCTTATAACCATCGGAACCAAGCATTCTATCGGACAGTACGTAAGAAGAATCAAGCAAAATAAATAACAATGGCCAGCAACATAACTTGCTGACCATTGAATTAGAGCATATCCAATATTTTGGGGGTTGATAGACCTGCAGAGCAAAAAACTTTACATTCAGTAAAGGGCTGGTTAAATCAGTTTTTTCCAGGCTATGGCGTATTACAAGTTATTAAGGTAAGCCTCGAATTCGTCTTCCAGGGCTTCTTCTTCCGCAGTTTTTTCTACCTTGCCATCCTTGACCTTAAATGCCAGATTCTGGAAATAGGCATTTTTAACAAAGCTATATGGATCAACAGATTGCTCTAATTGCTGCTCCTGCTGCATAAGCATAGCCCGGGTTTCCAGTACCTTTATACCGCTTCTAAACACAGAGAAATAGACGTTCAGGGCATCCAGGGGACCATAAGCACTGTCCACTATATCACCGGTACCACTGCGAATATCGTTGGGTCCCAGGGCGGGTATTATTAAGAAAGGCCCGGTGCCCATGCCCCACTTACCCAGTACTTCACCAAATTCTTCATCTGCACGCACCAGGCCAAGTTCGCTGGCCACATCTATGCTGCCTAGCAAACCCACTGTAGAGTTAAGTAAAAATCGCCCCAGGCTGACCAACATGCCATCCAGTTTACCTTGTAACAGGTTATTCACCGAGTTGGTTGGCTCTTCAAGATTCAACGCCATATTGTACAAACCTTTGCGGGCAAACTGCGGCGTATAATCCACATAAACCACGGTAACCGGGCGCAATATATGTTTGTCGAGCACATCCCAGTTAAAATCCCACATGTCCCGGTTAACTGACTCAAAGGGATCCTTGGGATCCTGGTATGTCTGCTCTTGCTGATCCACACCGGAATGGGACGCACAGCCACCCAATAGCATCAAGGTTAGCAGCGCCACCGCGTATTTCACTTTGTTCATAGTACTTCCTCGTCAATAATAATGGTGACGGCAACGATGGCATTATCTTTAAGCTCCACTGTTACCTTGCCCAGCAGGTCGCCCTGGCTTTGACTGACATCTTCATTGGCAGAAATCCGGGCGATCACCCGTGCCTCACTTAACTTTGAAAGGGTCAGGGTGGGCATAACCGAATTTGCATCAGATAATTGCACCTTAATTGGCAATCCAGGTAGAGGCATTTTAGTCACAGCTGCCGGCATTTTACTGCTGCTTGAGGCATCCTGAGCATAAACAAACAGGTACCCGGATTTAGGCAGTCTAGCCTGTAATGCTTCGGCTAGTGTCACTTCAATATTCAGCCCGGTGGCTGAAACGGCTGGTGAACCTATGCTTTGCTTACCCGTGTTACCAGACGCTTGTGTTGCCGTTAATTTAGTAATTTGCTGCTCTATCGACTGGTATATCGGGTCCGACGGAGGCACAAATTGTTGCAAGCGTCGCCAGCTTTTAAGGGCCAAAACCTGATCACCCAGTTGCGTGGCAACCATGGCTAGCATGCCGACTGCACCGGTATTTTGTGGGTCGAGAGTCAACAGGTGTTGCAGCATTTGGCGTGCCTGTTGTAAATAAGCGGGTTGATTGATCATTAATAACGTTTGGCTGTAATTGGCCAGGGTATCAATCTTATCTGGTGCCAGTTCCAGCGCCTTATCAAACGCTTGCAAAGCACTTTCTATATCATTGTTGGCACTGTATACCCGTCCTAATAACGTCCAGGCGGTAACATCGTCGGGTTTGTTCCTTAAGGTAGTACGCAGACCTAAAGCAAATTCGCGCATATCCTGAATGTCTATGCTGTCGTCACCCTCAGAAACTATACGTGTGGCTAAATCAGGCAGTTTTTCCATGGTCTGTTGCCAGTTTTGTAAGGCTTGTACATTGTTTGACTGCCAATAAACTGCCCCCACCGCTATCAGGCTCAGAGCCAGTCCGCCCACCAGGATCCCTCGGGCTGATGCAGCGGACGTTTGCCCTTGTGCCACTTCGTCGAGCAAGGCCATCTTCAAATCTTGTTCGGTTTCCTGGCGATCAGTTGAACTTAATAGTCCTTCTTGTTCTTCCCTTTGTAACTCACCGAGACGCTGACGGATCAACGAGGTGTTAGTCAACGTGTCCTGGCGTTTACCCTTACTGTTAGCCCACCAGGGTAGCGATATCAAACACAATCCTGCCAGCAACAACACACAGGCTCCGAGCCAAAATATACTCACTTATCATCCTCCAGCAACTTGTTGGCTTGTGCCAATTTTACTTCATCTTTTACCTGGGGCTTGGTTTGGCGCCCCATGATCACAAATATAATACCGCCCAGCACAAATAACAGGGGTAGTAACCATAACCACATAGTCATTGAATTGACGGGGGGCTGGTAATAAACGAAATCGCCGTAGCGCTGTTTCATATAGGCGATAACTTCATCCCGGCTTTGACCTTCTTGCACTAACTGATAAACCTTACGTTTTAGATCAGCCGCTATCATCGCATCGGAATCAGCAATGTTCTGATTTTGGCATTTAGGACATCTAAGCTCTTGAGTCAGATTAAAAAACAGCGCTCTTTGCTGCGGGTCATCAAACTGGTACGTTTCTTCTGTGGCCACAGCGCCCAGGCTTAACAAAGCCCAGCAGCTAGCCAATAACCATAAAGGAAGCTTCATTGGGCGAGTAACTCCCCATAGATGCCGGCAAATTTGTTCCGCCATACCCGGGGGTTGATATCCCCGATATGATGCAGACGTATCACGCCCTGTTTGTCGATAAGGAAGGTTTCTGGTGCCCCAGTCACACCCAAGTCCAGAGACAGGTCCCGTTTGACGTCAAAAATATGGTAAGCATAGGGATCCCCTAATTGGGCCAGTTTTTGTTGCACTTCTTGTTGCACCCTGGCCACGGTCTTAATACCAAAGTCCGGGTCAATATCCTGATCGTAGTACAAGCCAACGATATGTTTACCTTCTTCTTTAAGCTCGAGCAGATAAGGGATTTCAACGGCGCACGTCACGCACCATACCCCCCAGACATTGAGCAAAGTCACGCGCCCGTCAAATACTTGCGGACCATATATTTGCTGCGTATCCATCAAGTCCGGCAAATTAAAGGCGGGCACTGGCCTATCCAGTAAACTGGACTTATGCTCACGGGGATTTGAAAATAAACCCTGAAAAAGGAATACAGCCAGGGCGCCAAACAACGCCAGAGGCAATAAAAACAAAATGATCTTTTTCATGACGGGCTCTCCACTGCTACCACAGAAGCCCTGTCGCCTGGGACTTTTTTGGTCACCAGTTTTTGCATGCGGTAGCGTTTATCAGAAATAGACAGCAGTCCTGCAAAGCCCAGAATAAAGGAGCCGGCCCAAATCCAGGTAACAAAGGGTTTAACATAAATACGCAATGCCCAGTCGCCGTTATCCAGCTGTTCGCCCAGGGCGACAAACAAATCACGGCTGATGGTGGAGTCGATACCCGCTTCTGTCATAGTATTTTGCTGCACAGTATAGATGCGTTTTTGCGCATCGAGGCGTGCCACACTTTGTCCGTTTTCAAATACCTGCACATCGGCGCTGTAACCGGTGTAATTAGGGCCTCGTATATTGCTCACCCCATTGAATACAAACTCATACCCCATTAAATCCAGGCTATCACCAGGTGCCATGCGCACATGGCGCTCCTGGTTATAGTTACTCACCAACGTGATACCAATTAACACCACGGCAAAGCCCAGATGCCCTGTCACCATCCCCCAATGGCTTCGACTGAGACTTCGTAATCCGTGTAACAGGCCAGTCGCTGACTTGTCACGCTTGGCCGTCACACGCTGATTGATTTCCATTAAGGTGGTAATCACTATCCAAAAACTTAGCACCATGCCCAGCATCGCCATATAGGAGGTCTGCTCAAAACTGGCGGTTACCAGTAAAGCTGCCGACAGGCTTAAACCCAACGCCAGCAATAACTGCTTATACAGCGCCGAGGGCGGCTGATTTTTCCATCTTGACAGCGGGCCAATGCCCATAAACAACACAAAAGGCACAATAAGATAAGTAAACATTTGATTAAAAAATGGCGCCCCTATGGAGATTGAGCCCATACCCAGTTCTTTATGTACCAAAGGGAACAAAGTGCCCAATAACACCACCAGGCAAGCCGCAGTCAAAAATACATTATTGCCCGCCAGCAGCACTTCCCGTGAAAACAGCTGATAACGCCCGGCGCTTTTGAACGTCGGCGCACGAATAGCAAATAACAGCAAGGAGCCGCCAATCACTATTACCAACAAACCCAGGATAAACACGCCGCGGCTAGGGTCGCTGGCGAAAGAGTGTACCGATACCAAGATACCTGAGCGCACTAAAAAAGTGCCTAACAGGCTTAACGAAAACGCGGCTATGGCCAGTAACACTGTCCAGGCTTTAAACACCTTACGCTTTTCGGTTACCGCCAGGCTATGGATCAACGCCGTGCCTACCAACCATGGCATAAAAGAGGCGTTCTCAACCGGATCCCAGAACCACCAACCGCCCCAACCCAGTTCATAGTAGGCCCACCAACTGCCCAGAGCGATACCCACACTGAGAAATGACCAGGCGGCCAAGGTCCAGGGTCGCGACCAGCGGGCCCAGGTTGAGTCTAGTTGTCCGGAAATTAACGCCGCCAGGGCAAAGGCAAAGGCCACCGAAAAGCCCACATAACCCATGTACAGCATAGGCGGGTGAATGATCATGCCAAAATCTTGTAACAAGGGGTTTAAATCTTTGCCGTCTACCGGGAAAAAGGGCAACAGTCGATCAAACGGATTAGAGGTGAGCAGCATAAACAAATAAAAGCCCATGGCCACCATGCCTAAAATCGCCAACACCCGGGCCACCATTTTCAATGGAATAGCCTTGCTAAAAAGTGCAACAGCCAGGGTCCAGATTGAAAATATCATCACCCATAATAAAAAGGAGCCTTCATGGCCGCCCCACACCGCAGTAATTTTGTAGTGCAGGGGTAAAGTACTGTTTGAGGTATTGGCGACATAAGCCAGACTAAAATCATCCGTGACAAAAGCATAAGTCAAACAGATATAAGCCACCAGGGTAAAGACAAACATACCCACGGCCAGGGGTTTGGCCATCTCCATCAGTTTGACATGCCCCTTTTGCGCGCCCCACATGGGGTAGAGAGCTAATGACATCGACATTAGCAAAGCGATGATCAGGGCAAAATTCCCCAGTTCAGCAATCATAATTCATTGATCCTTTTGGTTGCGCCATAGTCTGCTGATTGAGGTTTGATATGCTTGATACCTTTCATTTTTTCCGCCAACTCCGATGGCATATATTCTTCGTCATGTTTAGCCAGTACTTCGTGGGCTTCTATATGATCAGATTTGCTTAATATGCCTGTGGCCACTATGCCCTGGCCTTCGCGAAAGAGATCAGGCAATAAACCTTGGTAACTCACGGTGACAATCGGACCGGTATCGACTAGATCGAAACTCACTGCCAGACTGTCTTTGTCACGGTGTACCGAGCCAGGCACCACCATGCCGCCTATACGCAGGCGCTGGCCCACTTGGGGAATAACCGTATTTTCGCCAATCTGTTTACCATCAATGATTTCTGAAGGCGTGTAAAACAAGTCAATATTCTGGCTCAGGGCATAAAGCATTAACCCTATGGCGGCCCCGACTACTGCTACTATTGCTGACACGACTATCAAGCGTTTCTGTCGTCTGGGATTCACCTGTTATTCCTCCTTATATTGGGCTTGGCTGGCGTTACGCGCAGCTTTAATACGAGACTTTCTGAGCACTTCACTTTGCACCAGCTTAAATAAACGTTTTTTGTCCATGGTGGCATCGAGCGCCATGATCACCAGCGCTAAAATACTCACGCCAAAAGACAACCACACAAAAAAGCCATAACCGCCCATCTCCCAAAATTGACTAAGACTGTCGAAATACATTATGTCCCCTTACCTGTGCGTTCGACCAGGTTGATCACCCATGGACGATGTATCTCCCGGCGTAAAATCTCGTTCTGTAAACGCATAATAAAGAGCGCGCTCATCACTAATGCCAGACCTAAAATACTGATCAGCAGCGGCCAGAGCATTTCTGGTGCCACCGAGGGCTTGGAAAATTTACTGATGCTGGCGCCTTGGTGCAGTGTATTCCACCACTCGACTGAGTAGTGAATGATGGGTAAGTTGATCACGCCTACTAGCGCCATCACTCCCGCCGCTTTACCGGCTTGTTGTTTGTCATCAAAAGATTTATACAGGGATATCACCCCCAAATATAAAAACAGTAAAATCAACTCAGAGGTCAGGCGTGCGTCCCACACCCACCAGGTTCCCCACATGGGTTTACCCCAGGCGGCACCGGTAAATAAAGCGATAAAGGTCACCACTGCACCTATGGGCGCCAAAGCCATCATGGCCATAAATGCGGTGCGTACCTGCCATACCAGGCCGATAAAGGCGGCTATGGCCATGGCGCTATAAGCCGCCATTGACAGTATGGCACTGGGCACGTGAATATAAATAATACGAAACGAATCACCTTGCTGATAATCCGGTGGCGCAAAAGCCAGTCCCCATATCAGGCCCGGTACCAGTGTGCACAGCGCCACCACCGAAAACCACGGCTGCAGGGTTTGACAGAGTTGGTAACTTTGTTCAGTTTTAGCGTAAGGGTGTAACCATTTCCACATCAGTTTTGACTCACTCGTAAAGCATAAGCGATAGCAAAAGGTGCCATCGCCAGGGACAATAAAAACATCGCACCAATCATAGCCAGTTGCGCGGTATAAGGCAGCTGAAGGGCGGCTGCATCTACCGCTGAAGTGGCAAAAATAAGTAACGGAATAAACACCGGCAATAATAACAAGGCCAGCAATACCCCGCCTCGGTTTAAGCCAACAGTCAATGCTACCGCTATGGCGCCCACTAAACTGAGCAAAGGTGTGCCCAGTAGCAAGGTTAGCAATAATGCCCAATACATAGCTTCAGTTAAGTTTAAAAAAAGCGCCAGCAAAGGGGATAAAATCACCAGCGGCACAATAGTGGTAAGCCAGTGGGCGAACACCTTGACCAGGGCCACCAGAGGTAAAGGGGTGGCAGATAAGATCATTTGCTCCAGGCTGCCGTCCTGAAAATCCTCTTTAAACAGGCGCTCCATGCCCAGCAATGAAGATAAAATAGCCGCAACCCAAATGACACCTGGCCCCACTTTTTGTAATATTTGAGGGCCCGGCCCTATACCTAAGGGAAACAAACTGATCACCAGCATAAAAAACATCATGGGTTGCAACATTTCCGCTCGCTTGCGATAGGCTAACGCCAGATCACGTTGCAAGACAGCCAACAGGGTTGCGCTCAAATTCGGTACTCCAAAATCAGCTCTTTGGTAGGATAGTCCAATTCCAGCTCCTGGTGAGAGGTCATGATCACACCCCCTTTTCGTTCCAGGTGGCCAATAATTTGTTGATTTAATAACGCTATGCCTTGTACGTCTAGGGCAGTGAAAGGTTCATCCAATATCCAGATTTTGGCGTCTTGTTTTAACCAGAAACGGGCCAGCGCCACGCGCCTTTGCTGCCCGGCAGATAAGTTATGTACGGCCATATCCTCCAGCCCTACCAGACCTAAGATGGCTAATACGTCGAGGATCTTCTGAGGGTCAACCTCGACCTGATGCTGTGTGCACCAAAAAGCCAAGTTCTCTTGGGCAGTCAGGGTGCTATTGACCCCCAGCAGATGGCCAAAATAGGTTAAATTACGATTGAAATGCTCACGGTCTGCCATGATATTGCGCTGCCTGTAAAAGACTTGCCCCTGATCGGCAATAACCAAGCCCGTGAGCACCCGCAATAAACTGGTTTTACCCGCACCATTAGGACCCTTAACATACAAAAGCTCTGACTCATCGACAGACAGATTTATGTTGTCAAACAAAAGCCTATCTCTTTTGCTAACAGATAAATCATGGGCGGAGAATAGTGGCAAAACATTCCTTAAATCGATAAAAAACGTCGCGATAATAGCACAGGGTGTGCCAAGTGGAATACTCATCAAATTAAATAAGTGTTAGCAAATAATACTTACGTTGCGACCTCTGCTATGCGCTCTGTGCACAATGATGGGGGTATATCTTAAGGGGATGGGTATTGGGTTGTTGCCTGCAAATGACAGAAATCTATACCTTATCAGCTAAAGCTGCCACGTTGCTGGCTGCCACGCCAATAGCTGTGATTATTTTTAACCAAAGCTATTGGCGCACTGGCCGATACCCCTTGTATGCCTGAAAACATCATTTCATCTTCACCACAACTGACCCAGGCTTTAGCCCGGCTAAGACAACATGTCCCTCAATCTGAATTAGCCAGGGCCGGTGTGGAAATATTGGTCAAGCATTTGGCTGGCAACCTGGTTAATCTGCAAAATACCACCACTATGCAAAGCATCACCCTGGCAAAAGCCAATTTAAGCGCCACCTTGCACAGTCGCCAAACATACGACGTCAACGTTATTCAGCGTGGGCACAATACCGTGCTGCAATTTGTTGCGCAAAACACTGCCCTCATGAGCACACCATTGAGTGAAAAACAGCTGGATGCCCTGCTTACATTGCCTGCCAATAAATTGCTGGCCAGCCCGGCTCCCTTGATTTCACCCCCCATTGTCGGACGTGTTAGCGCAAGCAATCCTACTCAACTGACCCTGACCATCATTGCCAGCCAGCCTAAACAGAGTTTGACTATTGATATCCCTGGTACGCAAAAGTTTGCCATAGGCAGTCATCTTAACGTCGAACTCAAACCTGTGGCCAAAAATTGGCAAATCAACCTGACCTTCCCCCCTTTTAAGCAAAGTGCGCCTTTGTCCGCTGCCGGCCTTATTTCCTCTGAGCCATCTGTGCGGGTCAATCTTACAGCAAGCCAGGCCTTGCCTTTGATCAAGACTATATTTGCCCAAAGCCAGGGGGCAAACACAGTGCTGCTGCCACTGGATAACAAAGCAGTACAACCCTTATTACAATCTGATGTCGGGATCAGGAATAAAAGCACCGTGCCTGATGTTACTAAGTTCACGGGCTCAGTTGCCCTGCAAATTCACTCTGACGGCAAGGGCTCCCTGGTAGCATTAAGTGCTCACCCCAGCAGCGAAATAACGGCGAGCAAAAGTAATGTCACTGCCTTAAGCGCTGTGCTGCAAAGGCTTGACATTCCCTTAAGCAAAGCCGTGAGCCGCCGTCTTGACGCGCTTTTAACAACGCTAGGTGAAGAGCCTCAAAATATAGCGGTGACTTTGGGTGTGCCCCAAGCAGGACATGCTGGCGAAGTAGTCAATACAACAAAAATGAGCGATACCGTTAAAAATCAGGCACTGGGTGTACTCCATGGCTTGTTACGTGTTGTACAAGCCAGGGCCGAATTACCCAGCCAAAGTTTAATGCGTATTTTTGGTGCGCTGGCCGACCCACAATTGGCCAACGAGCCTTCTATACAACAACTCAGTGAGCAGTTAGGCCTACAAGTCAAACACGCTCTGCCACAAGGCAAAGAGCAGGACGCCAGTCATATTCGCCAGTTATTAACCCAACCTACCTTGAGTTTAAATCCACTGCAGATCCTTACACCTGTGCCTGGTCAAGGTTTACTTGGCGGATTACTCGCTCTGGTGCAAATATCCCTGGCATCCCGTTTGGCCCACTCACAACCCAGTCATATACAGCGCCTGGCCGATGCTTTATCACCGCTGGCGATAGGTGAGTCATCTAGTACGGTAAAAACCCCAAGCCCAATAAGCCCCAAAGGCTTAAGTGAATTTGCTCAAATCGAACAGAAACACCAACTGCTCAAAGAACTTAGTCGCTTGTTTGCTGGGCATCAAACCAGCAAACTGGGCAATGCCGAGCAATTATTGCAAGGCCAGGATACCTTTTACTACACCCTGCCCAGCGCCTTTGGCGACAATGTGCGGGATATAGAATTATGGTTGCGCCGGGAACGACAAAGCCCTGAGGAACAGGCACAAAAGGGCGAATCTAAAAACCGTCAGTGGCACCTGACCATGAAACTCAGTGTCGGCGAACAGGGTGAGTTGTTAACCAAAGCCAAACTCAAGCATGATAACCTCGAAATTAATTTTTATACCTCTAACGAGTCAACCCGTGATCAAGTCTTAAATTTCCTGCCTTTATTGAAAAAACGCCTTACCGCCCTGGGTATAGATTTGGCCAAAAGCACCTGTCAGCTGGGTAAAATCCCCCCTAACCTGCAGCAAAAACCCTATCATCTGGTGCAAACCAAGGTATGAGTTACTTTTCTCACCCTTTCCTTTATATAGATAATCGGGAGCAGCAACCATGAACCAACAGCCATCATCCAAAGGTACAAAAAGCAAAAGAGCTGTGGCGTTAAAACACCATGAGGGGGATAAAAAAACTGCGCCTCAGGTTGTGGCTAAAGGCTTTGGTGAACTGGCGGATGAGATTATTGCCCTGGCCAAACAGAACGGGGTATTGATCCACGGGGATCCTTATTTAAGTGAATTTCTCGCCAGCTTGGATTTAGGCCAGGAAATTCCTGAACCGCTTTATCATGTCATCGCTGAACTGATCAGTTTTTCCTATGTATTGCAGGGGAAATTCCCTGCAAGCTGGGGAAAAGATCACCACAAAGTGTCGAAATTAGTTTAGCGCTATTGGCGCGGCTGCTAAACGGTAAAAACAACGTCTCACCACACAGAGGACACAGAAATCATAGAGAAATACGGGTATAGTGCAAAAAAACCCGCTTGGTTAGCGGGTTTTTTTATCTCACTATCTGTACAGCTGGTGTTTATTCAGTTTCAGCTTTCAAATTTTTAGCCGACTTTTCGGTTTTTTGACTTTTGTCGGTTGCTTCAGGTTCATCGTTTTTTGCCAACAACATTTCTCGGAGGCGTTTATCAATGTCCGCAGCCATTTCCGGATGTTCTTTTAAATATATAGTTGAATTGGCTTTGCCCTGACCAATACGCTCACCATTACAGCTATACCAGGCACCGGCTTTTTCTACCAGCTTATGGGTTACACCCAGGTCAATCAGTTCACCTAAGTTATTGATCCCCTGACCGTACAAAATTTGAAATTCAGCCTGTTTAAACGGCGGCGCAATCTTGTTTTTAACTACTTTTACCCGGGTTTCATTACCGACGATTTCATCGCCAACTTTAACTGCACCAATACGTCTGATATCCAGGCGTATTGAGGCGTAAAATTTAAGGGCATTACCACCTGTGGTAGTTTCTGGAGAACCAAACATTACCCCAATTTTCATACGGATCTGGTTGATAAAAATCAGCATGGTATTGGATTGTTTCAAATTACCGGTGAGTTTACGCATGGCCTGACTCATCATTCTGGCGGCTAAGCCCATATGTGAGTCGCCGATTTCTCCTTCGATCTCCGCTTTTGGGGTCAATGCCGCGACAGAATCGACCACAATCACATCTACTGCCCCTGAGCGGGTCAGCATATCGCAAATTTCCAGGGCCTGTTCACCCGTATCCGGTTGGGATACGAGCAGCTCGTTAACATCCACGCCTAATTTTTTTGCATACACAGGATCAAGTGCATGTTCGGCATCGATAAAGGCACAGACTTTGCCGTTACGCTGGGCTTCTGCGATCACTTCCAGGGTCAAGGTGGTTTTACCGCTTGATTCAGGACCATAAATTTCTACGATCCGCCCCAGAGGCAAGCCTCCTGCACCTAACGCGATATCCAACCCCAAAGAACCCGTAGAGATAGTCTCTACGTCCATGGATTTGTTATCGCCCAGTTTCATGATCGAGCCTTTACCAAACTGCTTTTCAATTTGCCCTAACGCCGCCGACAGGGCGCGAGTTTTGTTATCATCCATCGAAATATCCTCTTTATTGGGCTCGCATTATACTGAATATTTGACAATGCTCGCGCCGTTTGGCTGTAATTTATCTGCCGCCAGTATACTGTACAACTATACAGTTACAAGCCGCGTTTAAGAATTTTTTAAGCTGTTATTTTGCTCTGTGACTGTTGACAGATTTCAATCCCCCGTAGCAGCGCATAATCAACTGCGGCCACCCTTATCTGCTGTCTGTCGCCCCTGAATAATTGCTTTTCAGAGTATATCTGACCTGTTACGCAAAAACCAAACCACACTGTACCCACAGGCTTTTGTGCACTACCGCCATCGGGACCAGCAATACCGCTAACGGCAATGCTTAATTGTGCGCCAGCTTTGGCTGCAGCGCCTTGTGCCATTTCCTGTACCGTTTGCGCCGACACCGCCCCATAAGTTTCAAGCGTAGTAAGCAAAACCCCTAGTAACTGTTGTTTGGCCTCATTGGCATAGGTAATAAAGCCGCTTTTAAACCAGCTTGAGCTTCCAGATATACTTGTGATCGCGTATCCTATGCCACCACCCGTGCACGACTCAGCACAGGTCACTTGCCAGCCATTTTGCTGCAAGTTTTGCCCTAATAGCTGGGCTAATTGAATTGTTTTGTTTGTCATAAACTGTATCCCAGGGTTAGTTATAACAGTCGCCAATAGCTTTGGGTATATGTATAGACAATGCCTGACATCACACATTACCTAAGAAAAAATAAGTAGCTATATTATGTCGTCAAATAATTTTTCTGAGCAAGCTCAAACCGAGCAATCTTTGCAGCAACATACTCCCATGATGCAGCAGTATTTGAAAATAAAAGCACAACACCCGGATATTCTGTTGTTTTATCGCATGGGTGACTTTTATGAACTGTTTTTTGATGATGCCAAACAAGCGTCACAATTGCTGGACATTTCCCTTACCGCCAGAGGAAAATCTGGCGGTAATGCCATTCCCATGGCTGGCGTACCTTATCATGCGGTAGAGAATTATCTGGCTCGCCTGGTGAAAATGGGCCAGTCGGTAGCCATAGTGGAGCAAATTGGCGATCCGGCCACCAGCAAAGGCCCGGTTGAACGCCAGGTGCAGCGGATTGTCACCCCAGGCACAGTTTCAGACGAAGCCTTACTAGTTGATAAGCAAGATAATATTCTGGCTGCTGTGATGGCGTTAACGCCCCGGGGGCAAACCCACAAAGTTCGCTTTGGCTATTCCACCGTCGATGTCACCAGCGGTCGCTTCACCTTATGTGAACTACAGGGCGATGAAGCGCTGAGCGCCGAACTGCAACGTACTAATCCAGCGGAACTGCTGTACCCCGAGGAATTTGCCTATTTACATCTTATCGAACAACGCAAAGGTCTAAGACGTCGCCCCCAGTGGGAGTTTGATATGGGCACCGCAGTTGACCAACTTACCGCCCAGTTTGGTACCAAGGAACTGACTGGCTTTGGCGTTGATCAGCACCAAGTGGGTATTTGCGCCGCAGGCTGCGTGATGCAATATATCAAAGATACCCAGCGCGCTGCCCTGCCCCATATTCAACGGATTTTACTAGAATCTCATAGCGATACGGTGATCATGGATGCCGCGACCAGGCGCAATCTCGAGCTTACCCAAAACTTGGCTGGTGGCAGCGAAAATACCCTAGCCAGCGTACTGGATAAAACGTCTACGCCTATGGGCAGCCGGTTGTTGCAACGCTGGATCCACCGCCCCCTTACCCATGTGCCCACACTGACAATACGTCAGCAAAATATCGCCGTCTTACTGGATAGCGATTATGCCCAGTTGCAGATCAGTTTGAAAAATATCGGCGACATGCAGCGGGTATTAGCACGCCTGGCTCTTAGAAGCGCCCGTCCCCGGGATTTTGCCAGACTGCGCCAGGCCTTTAGTTTATTGCCTGAGATCCAGGCATTTATCGATGCACAAACTACAGCTAGCAATCAGTGCAGCTTGCACGCATTGGCCACTGAGATAAGTGAATTCCCCGATTTTGCTGCCTTACTGGAACATGCTGTCATTGATGCTCCCCCGGTGCTTATTCGCGATGGTGGCGTGATCAAAACAGGTTACAACAGCGAACTGGATGAACTTAGGGCCCTATCCAAAGGGGCAACCGATTACCTGGACGAATTGGAAAAACGGGAAAAAGAACGCACCGGTATCGCCAGTTTAAAAGTGGGTTACAACCGGGTACACGGTTATTTTATTGAAGTCAGTCGCAGTCAATCGGCCCAGGTGCCGGTGGAATATGTGCGCCGTCAAACCTTAAAAAACAACGAACGCTATATTATACCTGAGCTTAAAGAGCATGAAGACAAAGTACTGACCAGCCAAAGTCGTTCTTTGGCCCTGGAAAAACGCCTATACGACGAGTTATTTGATTTGTTGTTACCCAAATTGCCTCAGCTTATGGCCAGTGCTGATGCCCTGGCCGAGCTGGACGTGTTAAGCAACTTAGCTGAACGGGCCGATACCCTCAATTACCATTGCCCCACCTTGGGCTGTAAAAGCGGTATTCATTTTGAGCAGGGCCGCCATCCCGTAGTGGAAAATGTATTAACCACCCCTTTTATTGCCAATCCTGTGGCGCTGCACCCCGACAGGCGCATGCTGGTGATCACCGGGCCAAACATGGGCGGTAAATCCACCTATATGCGCCAAACAGCGTTACTGGTGTTAATGGCCCATATCGGTAGTTATATTCCTGCAGAAAATACCCAAATTGGCCCCATAGATCGTATTTTTACGCGCATTGGCGCATCTGACGATCTGGCATCCGGGCGCTCTACTTTTATGGTAGAGATGACCGAGACCGCCAATATACTTAACAACGCCACGGCCAATAGCCTGGTGTTAATGGATGAAATAGGCCGCGGCACCAGCACCTATGATGGGCTGTCCTTAGCCTGGGCCTGCGCTGAATACCTGGCGCGTAACCTGCAATCATTTACCCTGTTTGCCACTCATTATTTTGAATTAACCAGTCTGGCAGAATCCTTACCTGAATTGGCCAATGTGCATCTGGACGCGGTGGAGCATGACGAAACGATCCACTTTATGCATACCGTACAAGAAGGTGCGGCCAGTAAAAGCTACGGCTTGCAGGTTGCGCAGCTCGCCGGAGTGCCCAAGGCAGTGATCCTAGCTGCCAAACACAAGCTACATGAATTGGAAACACAACATAGCCCAGCTGCATCGCCAACCAGCCAACCCATAACGCCGTTACCTGAGCCCACAACTGAAATAGCGCCACAAGGACAACTTGACCTACTCGACGAAACGGATGACGTTAAACAGCTGCTGGCCGCCATAGTGCCAGACGAACTGACCCCCAAGCAGGCGCTGGAGTATTTATATCAGTTAAAATCCCTGATGCATTAAACCCGCAGATAACACCCGGTTGTGGCGCTCTTTTGTCACCACCGGGTTACGCTAACCGGGTTACGCTAACCGGACAAGGCTTAACGCCGCTAAAACAGGCTAAATCAACCCATAGCCGGTCATCACTGGTACTTCCCCCCTGGCTATAGCTATTTCTGCCAGGGATCCGTACTTGAAAGTGCACAATAACATCCATACCTTGCGCGGTAATTAATTTATCCTTATTGGCCCTAAAGACTTGTTTTAGCTAACAATTGACCAAGTTATATAGATATTTTGCAGACCATAGTGTCTTTTTTCAATTGTCTGTTTGTCTTGCTTTGGGTATACTGTTACGCCGTCTGATACTGAATATTTTTTCATTTAGTAGTAATAAAAATGATTGGGTTCGGTATCAAAAAAATCTTTTTCAACTCCAACGCCTTAGGGTTCTCATGACAAACTATATTTTCGTCACAGGTGGTGTCGTTTCATCACTTGGAAAAGGCATTGCTGCTGCCTCTCTTGCTGCTATTCTTGAGGCCCGCGGGTTAAAGGTCACCATGCTCAAACTCGACCCTTATATAAACGTCGACCCTGGCACCATGAGCCCAATTCAACACGGCGAAGTATTTGTGACTGATGACGGGGCAGAAACAGATCTGGATTTAGGCCATTACGAGCGATTTATCCGCACCCGTATGACCAAAAATAATAATTTTACCACTGGCCGCGTTTACGAAGAAGTCATCAAACGGGAGCGTCGGGGTGATTATCTGGGAGCGACCATTCAGGTTATTCCCCATATAACCAACGAAATTAAACGGCGCATTGTCGCCGGTTCTCAAGGCGTGGACGTAGCTATAGTCGAGATTGGTGGCACGGTAGGGGATATCGAATCACAACCCTTTCTTGAAGCTATTCGCCAACTAGGCACTGAAGTGGGCCGGGAGCACGCCATGTATATGCACCTGACCTTGGTGCCTTATATAGCGGTATCCGGTGAGGTTAAAACCAAACCCACCCAACACTCAGTTAAAGAATTACGCTCTATTGGTATTATGCCGGACATATTGGTATGCCGCTCAGAGAATGCCCTGCCAACCAACGAGCGGCAAAAAATAGCCTTGTTTACCAATGTCCCCGACAAAGCCGTTATTTCACTGCGCGATGCCAACAGCATTTATAAAATACCGGCGGCATTAAAAGCCCAGGGTATGGATGAATTAGTGGTGAAGCGTTTCGGCCTCGATTGCCCGGAGGCGGATTTAACTGAGTGGGAACAAGTGCTGTATGCAGAGTCCAACCCGGTAGGTGAAGTCAGTATTGGCATGGTCGGTAAATATGTTGAATTACCTGATGCCTATAAGTCGGTCAACGAAGCCCTTAAACATGCCGGCTTGAAAAACCGTTTAACAGTCAATATTCGTTATATTGACTCCCAGGATCTGCAGAGTAAAGGTGACCATATATTGCATGGACTGGATGCTATATTGGTACCCGGTGGCTTTGGTGAACGGGGCATGGAAGGTAAAATCGCTGCGGCCAAATATGCCCGAGAGCAAAAAATCCCTTACCTGGGTATTTGTCTCGGTATGCAGGTGGCCATTATTGAGTTTGCCCGCAATGTCGCCGGACTTGAAAATGCTAACAGTACAGAATTTGATCCACAAACCCCTTATCCTGTGGTCGGTTTGATCACCGAATGGCTGGACGCTGTCGGTGAAACCGAAGTACGTGACAAAAGCTCTGACTTAGGTGGCACTATGCGCCTCGGAAGCCAGTTGTGTCATTTGCTCCCCGATAGTAAAGTTCATCAACTCTACGGATCAGACGAAATACACGAGCGTCATCGCCATCGTTATGAAGTCAATAATAACTTTCGCGAAAAACTGGAAGCAGCGGGCATGAAGGTTACCGGATTGTCTACTGATAAGCGTCTGGTTGAAGTCGTCGAACTGGCTGATCATCCCTGGTTTGTGGCGAGCCAGTTTCACCCGGAATTTAACTCTACACCTCGTGACGGACATCCCTTGTTTAGCGGATTTGTCAAAGCCGCGGGGGAATACTATAAAAATAATAATTAGTCATGATTAAAAACTAAGTATATCTGCTTGCAGATAATCAATAATTTTTTTATAAGGCAACAACTATGTCAAAAATCAGTAAAATCATTGGTCGTGAAATAATGGACTCCAGGGGTAACCCAACTGTTGAGGCCGATGTCTATTTAGAATCTGGTGTGATGGGCAGGGCGTGTGCCCCTTCAGGTGCATCAACAGGTTCTCGTGAAGCACTGGAATTGCGCGACGGTGATAAAAACCGCTATTTAGGCAAAGGTGTACTAAAAGCCGTGGCTGCCATTAACAACAACATTGCCCCTGCCTTGCTTGGCAACAGTGCGTTTGAACAGCAAAAAGTTGATCAAATTATGATCGATTTGGACGGCACAGAAAATAAAGAAACATTTGGTGCAAATGCTATCCTGGCGGTATCTCTGGCCGTGGCCAAAGCTGCAGCTCTGGATAAAAAAATACCTCTTTATCAACATATTTCCGAATTAAACGGTACCCCTGGCAAGTATTCTATGCCGGTGCCTATGATGAATATCATTAATGGTGGCGAGCATGCCGACAACAATGTGGATATTCAGGAATTTATGGTTCAGCCCGTGGGCGCCGCCAATTTTCGTGAAGCCCTGCGTATGGGCGCCGAAATCTTTCATAGCTTGAAAAAAGTATTGTCTGAAAAAGGCTTAAGCACAGCAGTAGGCGATGAAGGCGGCTTTGCACCCAACCTGGCTTCAAACGAAGAAGCCCTGAAAATCATTATCCAGGCAGTTGAAAACGCTGGTTATGTGATGAATAAAGACGTTACTTTGGCCCTGGATTGTGCCTCTTCTGAATTTTATAAAGATGGAAAGTACGATCTTAAAGGCGAAGGTAAAGTTTTCGATTCAGAAACCTTTGGTGATTACCTGGCAGATTTAGCGGCTAAATACCCTATCATTTCCATAGAAGACGGTTTGGATGAGAGCGATTGGGATGGCTGGGCAAGTTTAACCCGCAAAATTGGTGACAAGGTACAATTGGTTGGTGACGACTTGTTTGTGACCAATACCAAAATTTTAAAGCGCGGTATCGATAACGGCGTAGCTAATTCGATATTGATAAAATTCAACCAGATTGGCTCTCTTACAGAAACGCTGGAAGCCATTCGTATGGCTCAGGCAGCAGGTTTTACTGCTGTTATATCACACCGTAGCGGTGAAACCGAAGATGCGACTATTGCTGATCTGGCGGTAGGTACAGCGGCAGGTCAAATTAAAACCGGCTCTTTGTGCCGCTCCGATCGTGTGGCTAAATACAACCAGTTATTGCGTATTGAAGAAGCCCTTGGTGATGGGGCGACTTACGGCGGTCGCAAAGAAATAAAGGGTCAGTAAACCTGATGGGCAGCTTATAAAGGCTGTCCAACCTTCTTATGGGCAGCCTTTCAGTCAGTCAGCAAAGCGACATATTCTGTGACTCACAGCACCAGCGCTATTTTGCGGAAATCTGTAACGCTTTATACGAGCGAGAATTATTCGTTCTTTCCCAAACAAACGTTACCGATATTAGCCTGTTACAGCGCCGTATCGGCGGTTTACGCCACCACATCAACCATGCGGCCTTTCATTTTATTAATCATAATGGCTCTCTGGCCGTCGACGTACACAACGCCAGTTGGCAAGCCAAACAAACCACTAAATGCATGGCGACTAAACATGACCCCGTCAAAGCGACCCCCTGGTTTAGGGCTCATGGTCGTTTGGGTTTACCTGTACCAGTACATGTAGCAACCTTAGGTGCCCAACATATTGAACTTGATTGTATCGACCGCATTGAAGATCAACGGCTACACCTCAATAAATATGGCTGGTACTGGCTAAGTGGTGAGCCTCACGGTGACGACAATAAGAAAAGTGACTCATTAAAGACCCGTCTTTTACAGCCCAATAAAGCCTTGCTCAGTGCGGCTTGTTGTGGCCATAGCTGGGATCACAATGGGCGTACCACCCCCAGGCCTCTGAGCCTGCGAGAATTATTATTATCCGCCAACATTAACTGGAAGACCTTTCGTTAAGTCACAGCCCTGTCTCCAGCCTCCAACCTTTTTATTAACGTATACCAACTCAGTTATACTATTTTGTTATATCAGCTTTTGTTAACAAAGGTTGACGCTTGCCAGCCAAAGAGTTACAAATACAGTACTGACGTTTCGGAAAAAACAGAATGAAATTTTTACATCTCTCAACTCTACTACTGCTGGCAGCAAGACTGCACGGGTAGGTTGTAAGCAAGACGCAAACAATTATTAAAACCCGTGCCCAGCACGGGTTTTTTCGTTTTGGCGCTAAAAATGCGCCCAATATCAAAAGAGGAAAGGTTATGTCTAACCAGGTCAAAATATTCGACACCACATTGCGTGATGGCGAGCAGGCCCTAGCTGCCAGTTTGAACATGAAAGAAAAACTGCAAATTGCGTTAGCACTGGAAAGACTTGGGGTAGATATTATTGAAGCCGGATTTCCGGTTTCGTCCCCAGGTGATTTTCGTTCCGTACGAGCCATAGCCCAAGCAGTGAAAAATGCCACGGTTTGTGGTTTGTCTCGCGCCCTTGTCAAAGATATTGACGCCTGCGGCGAAGCATTGAACATAGCCGATCACTTCAGAATTCATACCTTTATTGCCACTTCTGATATTCACGTTGCCAATAAATTACGTAAGACTCAGGACGAAGTCGTGGAAATGGCCGTCAAAGCTATCAAACATGCTGGTCGTTACACAGATGACATTGAATTTTCATGTGAAGACGCGGGACGCACGCCAATTGACTACTTATGTCGCATGGTTGAGGCGGCCATCCACGCAGGCGCTACCACAGTCAATATTCCCGATACGGTGGGTTACACCACCCCCACCGAATTTGGCTCTATTATTCACAACCTCTTTAATCGGGTGCCTAACATCGATAAAGCGATTATTTCCGTGCATTGTCACAATGACTTAGGGTTAGCGGTAGCCAACTCCCTGGTCGCAGTAGAACAAGGCGCACGCCAGGTAGAATGCACTATTAATGGCATAGGCGAGCGCGCGGGTAACTGCTCCCTAGAAGAAATAGCCATGATTTTGCAAACCCGTCAGGCCATGCTGGGGTTACAAACCAATATTAATAGTCAGGAAATTTCCCGCACGTCTAAATTGGTCAGTCAGTTATGTAATATGCCTGTGCAAGCCAATAAGGCCATAGTGGGTGCCAATGCCTTTAGCCATTCTTCGGGTATTCATCAGGACGGTGTATTAAAAGCGCAAAATACCTATGAGATAATGACCCCGGAAAGTGTGGGTATCAACAAGAACAACTTAAACCTGACCTCTCGCTCTGGCCGCCACGTGATAAAACACCGCCTTGAGGAGTTAGGCTACAAAGCACAAGATTATGATCTTGATACCCTGTATACCGACTTTGTGAAGCTAGCAGATAAGAAAGGCCAGGTATTTGATTATGATCTAGAAGCCTTGTTGTTTTTCGATAAGCAAAAGCCTGTGGATGAGCATTATAAATTGCTATACTTGCAAGCCAGCTCAGGTAAAGAAATCATTCCCAGTGCTACGGTGAAAATTCAACTTGGCGAGCAGCAAGTAACCGAGTCAGCCGTGGGCAATGGCCCGGTAGATGCAGCGTACAACGCGATTATCAAAGTCCTTGGCCATGACCGGTTAGAGATTGTTGATTTCAAACTGGACTCAAAGGGCGAAGGCGCCGACGCCCTGGCTCAGGTCAGTGTGATAGTTGAATACAACGGGCGACGTTTTAATGGTATTGGTTTAGCCACAGACATAGTTGAAGCCGGGGTCAAAGCCTTAATCCACGTTTTGAATAACACCTATTTAGCCGATCAAATTGATCACCAGAAAAAACAACAAACCCAGATTGCCGGAGTATAAAGAGCATATGTCAAACTATAACATTGCCGTGTTGGCAGGAGATGGCATTGGCCCAGAGGTCATGCAAGAAGCAAAAAAGGTTTTAGCGGCAGTAGAGCAAGCGTTTAACCTGTCGTTTGCCTTACACGAATTTGATGTAGGTGGCCTGGCCATAGATAACCATGGTCAGGCACTCCCACCCGCTACCCTAAAAGGCTGTGAGCTGGCGGATGCGATTTTATTTGGCTCTATAGGCGGGCCAAAATGGGATAACCTGCCATTGGATCAACGCCCGGAGCGCGCGGCCTTGCTTGCCCTTAGAAGTCACTTTGATTTATTCAGCAACCTGCGCCCGGCAAAAATATACCCTGGCCTTGAGGGCTTGTCTCCCCTTAGAGCAGACATCGCTGCCAGCGGCTTTGATGTATTAGTGGTGCGTGAATTAACCAGCGGTATTTATTTTGGTCAGCCAAAAGGGATTGAAGGCGAAGGCGAAGAACAGTTTGCCTATGATACTATGCGTTACAGTAAAAGAGAGATCCGCCGCATTGCCATCAGCGCATTTGAAGCGGCGCAAAAACGCGGTAAAAAAGTCACCTCAGTAGATAAAGCCAATGTTCTAGTCTGTAGCCGTCTGTGGCGTGAAGTTACCGAAGAAGTCGCCAAAGATTATCCGGACGTTACCCTGGAGCACATCTATATCGATAACGCCACTATGCAACTGTTACGTTATCCAGGCGATTTCGATGTCATGTTATGTTCAAACCTGTTCGGCGACATTATTTCTGATGAATGTGCCATGATCACCGGCTCCATGGGCTTGTTGCCCTCAGCTAGTATCAACAGCGAGAACTTTGGTTTATATGAGCCCGCCGGTGGCTCAGCCCCAGATATCGCTGGCTTGGGTATTGCTAATCCCATTGCCCAAATCCTGTCAGCGTCAATGTTACTGCGCTTTAGCTTAAACCTGACCGATGCTGCAGATGCGATTGACGCCGCCGTCGTTAAAACGCTGGCAGATGGCATATTGACCGGTGAACTACTCAGCGCACAAAACCGCGACCAGGCTAAATCAACCAGCGAAGTAGGCGATTATATCGCCAGGCTTATCGCCCAACCACAGGAGGCTAAATAATGGCCACAACCCTATACGACAAGATTTGGCAAAAACATATAGTAGATGAAATTGGCGACGACGGCTTGATCTATATTGACAGGCACCTGATCCACGAAGTCACCTCGCCCCAGGCGTTTGATGGCCTGGATACAAAGCAACGCAAAGTGCGCCGTCCGGATCTGACTTTCGCCACTATGGATCACAGTATTTCCACCCGCTCACTGGCCATAGACGCCTGCGGCCCGGCCAATAAGCTGCAACTGCAAACCCTGGCCGATAACTGTGACAAGCACGGTATTCGCCTGTATCCGGTGGGCCATCAAAAGCAAGGCATAGTGCATGTGATCGGCCCAGAACTGGGGCTGATTAAACCGGGCATGACAGTGGTGTGTGGCGATTCTCACACGGCCACTCATGGCGCCTTTGGTGCGCTTTCTTTTGGCATAGGCACCTCCCAGGTTGAGCATGTATTTGCTACCCAAACCCTCAAACAAAGCAAAGCCAAATGCATGCAAGTCAAAGTTACAGGCCAGCGCCCTAACGGTGTGACGGCCAAAGACATTATTCTGGCGATCATCGGCAAAATTGGCCACGCTGGGGCCACGGGATTTGTTATCGAATACTGCGGCGACACCATCGAAGCACTCAGTATGGAAGAGCGTATGACAGTGTGTAATATGAGCATAGAAGCCGGTGCCAAAGCGGGTTTAATCGCGCCAGACAAGACCACCTTTGACTATCTTGAGGGCCGTGAATATGCCCCCACAGCTAGTGAGTGGAATGAGGCGATAAATTACTGGAAAACATTAAAATCTGACACAGATGCATCATTTGATGCCGTGGTAGAACTGGATGCTCGGGAAATAGCGCCCCAAGTCACCTGGGGTACTAACCCGGGACAGGTTATAGGTGTAAATCAGCCCATACCCGCACCGGAAGATTTTAGCGATCCGATCGATCGTGACTCAGCCATTAAAGCGCTGAAATATATGGATGTTAAAGCTGGGCAAAAGTTATCTGAGTTGAAGGTCAATCATGTGTTTATCGGCTCTTGTACTAATGGTCGCATTGAAGATCTGCGCTCTGCCGCACAGATTGCCAAAAAAGGCAAGGTAGCCGGCCATGTAACAGCCATAGTCGTACCGGGCTCGGCAGCGGTTAAAGTTCAAGCAGAAGCCGAACAACTGGACAAAGTATTCCTTGACGCGGGTTTTGAATGGCGTCTGCCTGGCTGCTCCATGTGTTTAGGCATGAACGACGATGTACTGCAATCGGGGGATCGCTGTGCCTCTACCAGCAATCGTAACTTTGAAGGTCGTCAGGGCCGCGGTGCACGTACCCACCTGGTTAGCCCAGCCATGGCAGCTGCAGCGGCCTTAGCGGGTCACTTCGCCGATAGCCGTGACTTTGCCGACAATCATTAGCATCAAGGAATAACCATGACTCAATTAGCAACCAACACCGGCCAGGGCATAAACCTGCATACCGGCGCAGCCGCACCTCTGGATCAGGCCAATGTGGATACCGATCAGATAATACCTAAACAATTTCTCACTTCGGTAACCAAGAGCGGTTACGGTAAGCACCTGTTTCACGATTGGCGTTATCTGGATCAGCACGAACAAGAGCCCAATCCGGAATTTGTCCTGAATAAGCCCCAGTACCAAGGTGCCAGTATATTGCTGGCCCGAGAAAATTTCGGTTGTGGCTCCAGCCGGGAACACGCCCCCTGGGCCCTGGCCGACTATGGTTTTAAAGTTGTGATTGCCACCAGCTTAGCTGATATATTTTACGGTAACTGCATTAATAACCAGTTGCTGCCGGTACAGCTGCTAAGCGCACAGATAGATGCACTTTTCGCGGCGGTACAGGACGATGCTGATTGCCAGATAACCGTGGATCTGGCGGCACAGGAAGTTCGTTTTAATCAGCAAACCTTTAGTTTTGACATCGCTGCCCATCATAAAAACAACCTGCTTAAAGGCTTGGACGCCATAGGACAGACGCTGGAATTGACAAATAAAATCAGTCAATATGAAAGTCAGCAATTGCCCTGGCAGCTATAATCCTCGACATATAACACAACATACTCACCCGTCAGCCAACAACCGGCTGACGGGTAAGTATGGATCCCAAGCCAACCCATCAGATTACCATGATCCGTCATCAACGCCTTACAAGCAGACGGTTCCAACCGCTTCTATATTAACCCCGGTTACCACCAGGTAACGTAAAACCCCGTCAGTATTAAACATACCGCCAGGCTGCCAAAATTAAATTCTTTGGACGTCGAAAAAGACACGCCGCTCAAATCCGTCGCGCTTGCCGATTGCCCTTTGTTTTCCAGTAAGGTGACCACTATGGCGATGGCTACGCACAATAGAAAGACCAAACCCACACGGTCGATAAAAGGCAGGGTCGGCCACAACAACTTAAAGGCCAAAGATAACAGTGCCGAACCTAAGGCTGCACCAATAGCAGCATTAGCGGTCGTTCGTTTCCAAAACATGCCTAACAAAAACAGCGTCACTACACCTGGGGTGAAAAAGCCGGTAAATTCCTGAATATATTGAAAGGCCTGATCAAAATTACCCAGCAATGGTTGGGCCACAAACGCCGCCACAACCAGGGCAATAACGCTCACCAGTCGACCCACAGTCACGTAGTGGTTCTGACTACGATTGGGGTGTTTATGGGCATAGATATCCATGGTAAATATAGTTGATACGCTATTGCACATAGAGGCCAGAGAAGACACGATAGCCGCTACCAATGCGGCAAAAATCAAGCCCTTAAGACCACTAGGCATCAGGTTCATCAAAGTAGGATAGGCCTCATCTGCACGTTGCAGATCGGGTACTAACAACACCGCAGCTATACCAGGTAAAACCACTATTACCGGCATGAGCAATTTGAGAAAGGCAGCAAACACTATGCCTTTTTGACCTTCCGCCAGACTCTTTGCCGCCAGGGTGCGTTGGATGATGTACTGGTTAAACCCCCAATACGATAAATTCATGATCCACATGCCACCCACTAATACTGAAATACCGGGTAGGTCCATGTAGTGCTCACTGTCCGGGGACAATATCATGTCGAATTTTTCCGGGGCGCTGGCGGTCAAAATGGAGAAACCTGCCATTATACCCCCACCATCAGAAATCAGGTTTAGCGCCGTATAGGATAAAAATAGCCCGCCAAAGACCAGCAATACCACCTGAATAATATCGGTTTGCGCCACCGCTTTGAGGCCTCCATATAAAGAGTAGCCGAGGGAAAATACGCACAAGAAAATCATGGCATAAAGCATCTCCACACCGGCAATGGAATGAATTGCCAATGCCCCCAACCACAAAACCGCCGTGAGGTTGACAAAAACATATACCCCTAACCAGAAAAACGCGGTGATGATCCTGACACGGTGATCATAACGTTGTTCAAGGTATTGAGGCATAGTGTAAATTTTTTGCTGTAAAAATATAGGCAGAAAATACTTACCCACAATAATTAACGTAATAGCGGCCATCCACTCATAGGAAGCAATAGCCAAACCTATCTTGAATCCCGAGCCAGACATGCCGATGATTTGCTCAGCGGAAATATTGGCGGCAATTAAGGATGCGCCAACGGCCCACCAGGATAAACTTTTACTGGCTAAGAAATAGTCATTGGTGTCCTTGTCATGGCCGGGCTTTTCTCTGGATACCCACAGGGCTACCGATACTAATACTATGACGTATGCGCAGAAAACGCCTATATCTAACATGCTTAAATTCATTTTATTATTGTCCCATGTATTAAAAATATCGCGGCTTATTTAATCCGCTTTTTTGCACAAGTCTCAGACATCGCAGTAGCAAAGCGGTTATCAAATTGTACTTTTTTGCTTTGTCTTGGGCAGGCTATTTAGCTGAATAAAAGACTCACGTCAGATTTTGCCCTGCCACACTGCCTAACCGTTTTTGCTTAACGGACAAAGATGCGCCCCAAAAATGAGTATCATAGCCTCTCATCGCTGAGCCTTATATTCGTCTACCTTAAAACTGCACTGTTTTGGCTACCACGCCAATAGTTTTGGGTAGTGAGTTTGTCCTTCAGCTAACCCGTTTTTCTGTGTGGTGAGACGTTACTTTTGCCGCCTGACCACCGCGCCATAAGCTTTGGGTATATACCCAGGCGACCTCAATTTAGCACTCTCGAGGTTTATGGCAACCATAAAAAATAATTAACTCATATGCCCTAAAGTACAATAATTTAATAACACAGCTGGCCGTGCAGCCTCTGCGGCATTTGGGAGAAACACAGGCAGGCGTTTGCCACTGATATACTTTATAATCGACTCATCTTATCCTTAGGCTACCGATATCATGCAAAAAATTCTACTTATACTGACGACCGCTTTTGCTCTTGCGGCTTGTGACTCTAACGAAGTTGGCGACGTCAGCTTGGGTCTTTTCACCACCCAAGACATCAAACTTAATATCTTGGTTGACCCTATCGTGACAGGCGTTACCTGCCACGTAGCAAGCATCGAAGCCAACTTGAGTTTTTCTGACCCTTCAGACAGCTCCATTGCCTGTCGCCAAACAGGTGAAATAACCGCAGAAATGATTGCCCAGATTGATAAATCATCTTCGGGGGATGTGGTGTTTAAAAAATCCAAAAGCGTATTTTTCAAAACCATGAAAATACGCCGTATTTTCGATACACAAAACCAGACGCTTATGTATATATCTTATTCCACCAAAGAAACATCAGGCAGTTTTAAACATAGCTTATCCACCGTACCCTTATGGGGAACCAAGGCTTATATAAACTAGCCTTGCCGGTACCTGTACTTTTCCATAACTAAGATTGCTTTGGGAAAGTATGTGGGCTTAATTTTTATAGTCCAAAAAGAGGTCATCAAAATGCGCAAAAGGGTGACTGTGGATTGCCACCCTTTGATGACAATTAAAGATAATAAACCGACTTCCCTTAAACCCTCAGAGGCAGTTTAACCAATTTCAGTTAGGCTTGAGGCAGTCTATAAAACTACTGATGGTGAGTCTGCCCAGTAGCGGGTTGTCACTCAGGCGCAGGTCATTGGCGATTGAACCGGAATGCAAAGAATTACGGCGATATAATATGAGTCGATTAAATATCCCTGCTTGTTCTGCTATACGTTCATATAAGGCTGTATCACCGTTTATATAGCCTGCAGTGGCTTGGGGCAAATCGGGTCCATCAATTTCACTTTCCAAAGAGCGGAAATATTCTATTTTACGGGTTTCATCTAGGGTTTCAAAACCGGTTTTGCGGTGTCGATAAAAGGATGTGCCTCCCATATCAGTCTTAAATAAATAATGTACTGCTGCCAAACCATTTTTGTCCAGTGAATCAAAATGAGGAATGCGTTGCAGTAATTTAAGCTGATCAGCAGGCGTTGTCACCATTGAATAGTGACATACCGAAAAGCGTAAATTGGCACTGGGTAAAGCAAAAAAATCAACCAGGGTATCTTGCAAATTCGTTAACAGACATTGGCGGTAATCTATTGGCACTACTGCTCTGCTGCCAGGATAGAAAGGGGAATTTTTTAAGAATTCAATTTTTGTCGCATGGTTAATCAACTGCTCAGTCTGCGCGATAAAATTATCCACCACCAGCAGCGGAGCTTGCTCACTACCAATATAGTGTTTACTGATCTGCATCTCAGGGTGGGGTAAAAGTTTCATAATCAGTGCAATTCTCACTTGGATAATAGTGCTGCATAAATTGAGAGGGGTCAGGCAATATGTTCCCCTTATTGCGGTGATCCTAACGCAACACCGTTTTTATATCAGAAGATTTTATGCCGCCGGTATTTTATATTTTATCACCCCAGGATCGCCGGTGGTCATGCACTTGCCTAAACAACCGCCAGCGCATGTTGCACTAAGATATTAGCCGGTAGTGTCCCATCTAAATTGATGATATCAGGCTCACCTTCCGGCAGCTCCATAGCGCTGAACTGGCTGGCAAGCAAACTACTGGGCATAAAGTGATCAGCCCGTTGTTGCATCCGTTCCAAGATTTGATCCGGCTGTGCCTGTAGCAGAATAAAACGAGTTGCATAACCGAGCTGGCGAAACCTTTGTCTGTGTATTTTACGTAATCCAGAGTAGGCCATCACTGTGTCACATTGTGGAGCCAAGAGGAAGGTCGTTAGCCGTGCTAGCCATGGCTGGCGCATATCATCGCTTAAAGGATTACCGTTTTTCATCCAATTGACCGCCTCCTGGCTGTGAAAATCATCTGCTTCAACAAAACGATAATGTAGCCTGGTTGCCAGTATTCGCCCTATAGTCGACTTACCACTGCCACTGACACCCATAACTATTACTAGGTTTGCGGGTTGTTCCATGGTCGATTTCTCCTTTTATGCCCTGACTAAAACCTGTATCTGAATTGAAAACGGCGTAAAGCGCCCGCCGTCACCTGGAGATACCTTGAGCGCACTAAGATAAGCGCCATCAAAATTGGCAATAAAGCGCAAGAATCGTTTATTAAACGACTGTCGAAGCATCATTAGCCACCGTGTGTTAGCGCATCACCAATCACTTAAAGCCGACATACTAAAAACCTGGCCATCATAATTTAAAATAACATGCTGGGGTTCGATGCTCTGGATTTGCACCTTGGAAGCAATCATATCCCCCTCCACCATACGTACGTCATTAACTCTTACCCAGCGGTCTTGAGGGTTAGAAGCATACATATGAGCCGTGAATACCATAGCGGGCAATTTGGTCAATACCCAATCTTGTAGTTGATCTATACGAGGTACATCGCTGGCGCTGTTGATACGCGGCTCAAACCCTGATTTGGGCATACTGTCCAAATCGTTAATAGCATTTTCAAAACGTTTAAGTAACGCGCTGGAAATTTGTGGTGCCTGAGGCTCAGGGGTTTGTGTCACTACTTTTGGCGCCGGGCTCGGAGCGGCTTCTACAGGTGACTCAACCGGTGCTTCTACCGCTAGCTTGTCAGCCTTTTTCTCACTTGGGGCAGTTACAGCCTGGGACATTTCTCCTGGTACACCTACCTGCATATCGCCCTGTGTGATGGCTGTTTTCACCTCGGGTACAACTTGACTTGGTTTGCTATTAGCAGCGTGTTCCTGACTGGCACTGTGTGTTGGGGCAGCAGTAACAACGGGTGAATAATTACCTGGTCGCCACTGCTCATATGTCGCCCCTAACCAGCCGACGCCTAAGCCACAGGCCAGCACAACAGTAGCGCTAATAATACGTTTGGCGTAATACTGCCAAAGCGAAGGGATCTGCGCCACCGAAGGTAAAAACAAGCTACGGTTAAATTGCTCAGATAGGGCACTATCAAGGCTATGATCCGAGCGTTTGCTACTTTGTAGCAATTGCTGGGTTAAGGATTTTTGTGCCACAGGTCGCTCGATTTCCACCGTTTGCCCGGGATCAATTTCTACCTGCTGCACCCCCATTTCAGCCAAACCGCTGACCATCTCATGACTTGTCACCAAGCCTGACTTGCGTATTTTAACCGGGCCATTTTGCCTGGTGATCTTAACAATCACCATACCCGGCAGCAGATCGTTGATTTCCACTACACTACCCATACCAACTCCCGGCTAGATAGCCCAGGGCGATACCCGCGGCTAATAAGGTTGCTAATAACAAGTTCCACTTTTTACTGCGGCGCTGATGTACTACGTCAGCCCCCAGTATTTGTTCCGCCGCGGCATAAAATAGATGTTTTTGTACCACGGTTTGTTGTTTAGTAAACGTCAGGGTCAAAGCCCGATCACACAACAGGTTGATCACCCTGGGTATGCCTCCTGTTATCTGGTATACCGCTTGTAAGGTTCCCTGACTAAAGATACTGATGTCGCCATGGGCAACATTTAACCGGTGGGCAATATAGACCTTTACTTCATCACCCGTTAAAGGCAACAGGTGGTAACGGGCCGTGATCCGCTGGGCCAGTTGACGCAATTCGTTGCGTTTAAGCAATTGCTGTAATTCTGGCTGACCGATAAGCACAACCTTGAGTAATTTTTCCCGGTTGGTTTCCAGATTAGTTAACAAGCGCAGCTGTTCCAGCACTTCTGGTAACAAGTGCTGGGCTTCATCGATGATCAATATGGTATTCAAGCCACCCTGATGATTACTGGCCAACTTAGCGAGTATCAAGTCTGTAAAATATTTCAAACTGGGGCGATTATCGGTATAAGATATGACTAGTTCGTCACATATAGTGGCCAATAGCTCCACAGCCGACAAAGTAGGATTGAGGATCATGGCCACCTGGGTATTATCCGGCAACTCCTGCAACAATTTACGGGAGACGGTGGTTTTGCCTGTTCCGACTTCACCGGTTAACATCACAAAGCCGCCACTTTCACGCAAACCAAAGGTTAGATGGGCCAGTGCCTCTTTGTGTCTGGGGCTCATATAGAGATAAGCAGGATTAGGGGCAATAGAAAAAGGGTTGTCCGATAATCCAAAATAATTTAGATACATTGATTCTGAGTTGGTTACCAGTTGGTGATGGGCGCAGCTAAACTAACCAGTAAAAACCTGCTTGTCAAAGAGAACCAAAAATATCCTCTGCATAGCCAGGCTGCCAGTCAATAGAGACGTTTTTTGCCAGCTGGGCATTTTAAACGCAACGATAATTAAGGCATACTAATGACAATGAAACGAATAAGAATATTATGCAAATTTATTTAGTGGGCGGCGCGGTGCGTGACGCTCTGCTTAACAGGCCGGTAAAAGACAAGGACTGGGTGGTCGTAGGCGCCACACCGGCGCAAATGCTTGCTTTAGGTTATCAGCAGGTAGGTAAAGATTTCCCCGTGTTTTTACACCCCACCACCAGGGAGGAGTATGCCCTGGCGCGCACTGAACGTAAAAGTGGTAAAGGCTATACCGGTTTTGCATGCGATGCTTCCACCACCGTGACCTTAGAGCAAGACCTTGCCCGTCGGGATCTGACTATTAACGCCATGGCCATGGACGACAATAACCATATCATAGACCCCTATAATGGCCAGCAGGACCTAAACAACAAAGTATTGCGCCATGTATCGAGCGCCTTTGTCGAAGACCCCCTACGGGTATTGCGGGTGGCACGCTTTGGGGCTCGTTATGCCAGTTACGGCTTTCGCATTGCCCCTGAAACCCTGGCGCTGATGAGCGAAATCAGCCTAAGTGGAGAGCTGGAGCATCTGACCGCCGAACGAGTCTGGCAGGAAACCGCCCGCAGCCTGCTCGAAGACCACCCGGAAGTTTATTTTAACGTATTGCGGGACTGCAATGCCCTTAAGGTGTGGTTTCCTGAACTGGCTATTTTATGGGGAGTACCCAATCCTGCTAAATGGCATCCTGAAATCGACACGGGTATACACACTATGCTGGTATTGCAACAAGCCGTGCAGTTATCAGAAAAACTCACGGTGCGCTTCGCCGCTTTGGTTCATGATCTGGGTAAAGGTAAAACCGACCCTCTATTGTGGCCCTCCCATAAAGGCCATGAAGAGATGGGTCTTCAGCCCATTATTGACTTAAGTAAACGCTTGACCGTACCTAACGACTGCCGTGAATTAGGGTTAATGGTCAGTGCCTTTCACAGCCATATCCATCACGCGTTTAAACTTAAAGCCAGTACCATAGTTGATATGTTTGACCGCTGTGATGTATGGCGCAAACCCCAGCGTTTTGCCGAATTGTTACTGGCTTGTACCGCAGATGCCAGGGGTCGTACCGGTTTTGAAGAGGCGCCCTACCCCAACGCCGATTATATTTGGCAAGCTTACCTGACCGCCGAAGGGGTCGATGTTAAGGCGATCGTGGCCGCTGGCCATCAGGGACCACAAATAAAACAGCAACTAAGAGAGAAACGCATTCAGGCAATCCAGGGGAACATGACATAATGGCGCCAATCCAGTCAGTTACCCGTTATGGCCCTGACGATCTGCTAAGGATCTAATTCACTATTACAATAGGTTTCCCATGTTATCGACTATCCAACTTAACACTATGCTGGCGCTGCAAGACGCCATGAATAAAAAAGTTAACCCCGATTGGCTTAACGCCAACTACGCCTATCTTCGAGCTGCGATGATCGAATCGGTGGAAGGCATTGAACATCACGGTTGGAAGTGGTGGAAAGCCCAACACAAAGACCTGCCACAACTGCAGATGGAACTGGTGGATATCTGGCATTTTGCTCTGTCCGCTATCATTATCCAGTTTGAGGGGCACATTGAGCAATCCGCCCGGACCATAGCAGACCAGCTGACGTCCAAGGGCAGTACGGTGATCTTCGATGGCCAAACCTATGATTTTAGCCAGTTGGACGTATTAGACAACTTGCAGTTGATGACAGGTTTGTGCGCGGCCAAACGTTTTGACGTCCCCCTTTTTATGTATATAGTCGAACAGGCACATATGGACGCCAACGAACTATATCGCCAATATGTGGGCAAAAACGTGTTGAATTTTTTCCGTCAGGACAACGGCTACAAAGCCGGTAGCTACCAGAAAGTCTGGCACGGCCGGGAAGATAACGAACATTTGGTTGAGGTGCTCAATTCCTTGGATATCAGCCTGGCTGATTACAGTGAACAGGTTTATACCGGATTGCAGCAGCGCTACCCCGCTTAAGTAACCCTGAGCCCAACACATATATACTTCACACACTCACTCAGGACAGGCTTTACACCTGGCCTGAGTGGATGAACTTGGGATTTTTTGCCTACAATGGCAACAAGCTATGCCTTTATGCCCTCGAGTCCTTTATAATTACCGTAACTTACAGAAGTAAAGAATTTCCCATGTTTGAGCAACTAGAATTAGACGATGAACTTTGCCGCGCAGTCGCAGAACTGGGCTACCTTGAGCCGACCAGTATTCAACAACTGGTGATCCCGGTCGCAATGGAAGGCAAAGACATTCTTGCCTCCGCCCCTACTGGTACGGGAAAAACCGCAGCCTTCTTGCTGCCGGTATGCCAGTTTATTCTCGACTTTCCACGGCGAGAGCCTGGATCTACACGCATACTGATCCTTACTCCTACCCGTGAGCTGGCGTTACAAATATATGAACAAGCCAGGTTACTGAGCAAATATACCGATATAGTGTGCGGCGTGATCACCGGTGGTATTAATTATGGTACCGACCGCGAAACTCTGGAAAAAAACCTGGATATACTGGTCGCCACACCCGGACGTCTTTATGAGCATATCGAACAGGAAAGTTTTGACTGTCGGGATATTGAATGCCTGATCCTGGATGAAGCAGATCGTATGCTGGACATGGGGTTTTCTGCCATCGTCAATCAAATATCTGGCGAAGCGCGGTGGCGCAAACAAAGCATGCTGTTCTCTGCCACCCTTGAAGGTTCAGGCATTAGTCGTTTTGCCAAAGATATTCTCAAAGAGCCCGTTTCACTGGAAGCCTTGCCCAGTCGCAAAGAGCAAGGAAAAATCCATCAATGGATCTATCTGGCTGACGATGTTAAGCATAAATATGCCATGCTAAAAAACATTCTGCAAAACCAGGTGGAGTCTGCCGTGGTCTTTGTGAAAACCCGGGATCGCATCAACGAACTCAAGCAGTTACTTGAGCGTGACGGCATCCAATGCTGCTGGTTACAAGGAGAAATGCCCCAGGACAAACGTAATTTATCTATGAGCCGTTTTCGTTCAGGGGACGTGAAAATCATGATTGCCACGGATGTAGCTGCCCGGGGCATAGATGTGGAAAATATCAGTCACGTGATCAATTATGATATGCCGCGCACCGCAGATATTTATGTCCATCGCATCGGGCGTACCGGCCGGGCTGGCAACAAGGGTACGGCTATCTCCCTGGTGGAAGCCCACGATATCGCCGTGGTGCCTAAAATTGAGCGTTATATTGAACAACCTCTTAAGCGTCGTGTGATCAGCGAACTGCGTCCCAACAATAAAGAAGCCAAACCACCGACTAAAAAGAAATTAACCACCCGGGCGAAAAAAGCTGCCAAACCTCTTAAATCTAAAGTAAAAAAACGTAAAAATAGTTCCAAGAAGTAACGCCGCGGCCAAACGGTTCACCACCGATTGACCTTGCTATATGAAGAGCCTGGAGATCCCATGATCCCCGGGTTTTTTTATTTGCGCAGCAGTCAATATCACTAAAGGATTGTCCTGAAAAAATGGAGCCAGCTTGTTACATGTTCCATTATGTTAGATAACGGCTAATATGAAAACATGATCTGTGGCACCCCATTCAGCACTTTATTTCCTCTTTATGGCTCTGTGAGATTGCTGTTTTTGAGTTTGAAATAGGAGACGCAATAATTAAGGTAGCCTGCTCGTCTCCATCTTTTTCCTGCCTGACTTTTATTGGTAAAAATTGATTATCCGTCGCCAGCCAGAAACTGGTGCGCCTGGTACTATTGTCTCTGACGCGGGTATATTTAACGGTTTTAAACGCACCCACTGGGGTATTCACATTTTCCAATCCCTGGTAAATAAAGCGATATTGTGAACGTTTTTTATCGTCATACACGGGAAATTGCAGATCTCTGTGCTCACCTTTTTGTGCAATCAGTCGTAAATTCTCCACCACCAGCAGGGGATCAAATACCTCCCCTGTAAAAGAATTTGACCAATCTTCTTTGCCGTTAGCGCCCCTTAGCTCAGCCTTGCTGTGATCAAATGCCAGATGCAGTGTCTTTTTGTCTTTAAAGGTACGGTTGTCAATTCTGTCATAGGTAAGGGGCATCAAGGTGTCATTAGCAAAGGAAAACTGGCTCCTTTCACAGGTTTTTATGGTGTAAAAAAACATAGAAGCCTCGGCTTGCATGGTCAGTGTATGTTTGCCATCAGCGCCTTTGGTCATCTGTCGTTGTGCCTTCCCTCGGCGTTTGCCACCGCGAAATAGTTCATATGACACCAGGTAATCCCCTAATACGCCAGGCGTATTTATAAGCGGGGCTTTTGCCTGCTGGTCGTTAAAAACCTGCTGCGCCTGTGTCAACGAACACATCAACATAGCCAAAAGTAAGATTGCAGTTTTCATGTAAATGAGCCCTTATATAAGACAGTAGCAGCATTTTGCTACAACAGAATACGTTATCCGGTTAGTCATCAATATCTCAACAAAATTCCATATTTTTTGTACTATGGGTAACAGTCTGGGTATTTATGTTTGCCCGTGCAATTCAACCAGGGTAAATGTGCTCTGGGGAGCCCCTACCACCCTGACTGAGCAGCGACCCCAGCTGGCCGGAATATTCCAGGTACTGTCTGTGGCCGCGCTATAGATTTCACGTCTGTTATGACAACGTAGCTCTATGGTATCCAGCTCGCCGTTAATATCGGCCAGGGCAAGGGCACTGCGACTGAGTTTGTGCCACCAGTTGCCATTTTCACCAATCACTGCTGGCACCCCAATAATCTGCTCGCCTTTTAAGATCGCCAAAATTTTATCGGCATAAGGGCGCAGCGAATCAATGCTTTGCTGGTTATCAGGCTGTGTTTCTATTCTGTTAAAGGTATCCAGGGCGGCGGCATAATTAGCCCGGGCTGTGTGCAGCACAAACTGACGATTTAACAACACAGAAAAATAGTCTTGGCCTAATAATTCACCATAACTGTCGGTAGCGATCACCCGGTTGATGTTAGCCAGTTCGGCAATTTCATCTCCCTGAGCTTTGGCCAGATCGGCCGCTAATAACCAAAACCAGGCCGATTCCATGCTGTTCCACTGGTTCTTGGCCCGTAAGTTGGCAGTTAATTCGCTGGCCTGTAACAAATCATTGGCTTCCAGAGCATCCCTGGCAGCGATATAAGCACGGCGAAATTTGTGCCGCACGCCTTTGGCCGTCTTATCCATCTTAAAATCCAGTTGCACCTTTTGCTGACATTGCTCAACAGCTTCACCATCGACAAAGGCCGGGTTGTATTGCCATTTTTTTATCGCTCTCATGGCTGCTTTTTCAAAACCGCTGATCCCCGATGAATCTGCGACTACCGGGTCAAGTACCCTACCATTTTTGCCTACCACAAAACTTAACTGAACCCAGCCTTCGCTGCCTGAGCGAGCCAAATACCTCGGATAAGTGGGAGGGACTCGTTTTATGGGCTTGGGCATCATCACAGACTCCAGTAACTCGGAAGTGGGATAAAGTGCTTTGGCCTCTGCTACAGCTACATCTTGTGCAGTGGCTGGGGCAGTTAAACATAACAGTGTGGCACTGATCATACTAAGTGATTTTTTAATGGGTCATCCTTGCTAGCAATCATCTGAGCTTAGGCTAATTAATTTAGCGAGTAGTTGCAATTTTACTTTTGGCTGGCAGTAATATCATTTTTACTCGGCAAAGGGTAAAATCACAGTCATTAATCCAGGTGACGAGTAAGTATGTTGACCAGCAAAATAGTATTGGCCACAGGCAACCAGGGCAAAGTTGCCGAATTAGCCTCCATGTTGACCTCTTTGGCATTGGAAGTTGTCGCACAAAGTGAATTCAAGGTTCCAGAAGTGGCAGAAACCGGTAGCACTTTTGTGGAAAACGCCATTATCAAAGCCCGTCATGCGGCCAGGGTGACTGGCCTGCCTGCTATTGCCGACGATTCAGGCTTGGCTGTCGATGCTTTAGGGGGGGATCCTGGGGTCTATTCAGCCCGCTTTGCCGGCGAAGATGCAACCGATAAAGATAATATTCACAAATTACTGACACAGATGGCCGCGATCCCAAACCACCTGCGCCAGGCGCGTTTTATCTGTGTATTGGTGTATATGCGCCACGCAGAGGACCCCACCCCAATCATTTGTCAGGGCCACTGGCAGGGGCGGATCACCGACAAAGTGATAGGAGAAAATGGTTTTGGTTATGATCCGGTATTTTGGTTAGATCAACAAAACTGCACATCGGCGCAACTGACTCCCGGTGACAAAAACACCCTGAGCCATCGCGGCCAGGCACTGCGTCAGCTGCTTAAGAAATTGGCAGAGCAACTTGCATAATTCAGTCTCAGACCAGGGAGCTGGTATTGTACCCACCACAGCAAGTTCCAGTATGTTGAAACTGCCACCTTTGTCGATTTATATCCATATCCCCTGGTGCGTGCAAAAGTGCCCTTATTGCGATTTCAACTCCCATGGCCAAAAAGAGGCGACCTTACCCGAAAGCGAATATATCAGCCATTTACTGGATGATCTGGCCACAGACGCCCCTTTGGTAGGCCAGCGTGAAGTACAAAGTATCTTTATTGGGGGTGGCACACCGAGTTTGTTTTCACCCCAGGCGATCGCCCGATTACTCTCCGGTGTGGCCCAATTAGTTAATGTAAGCCCCCACGCAGAAATCACCCTGGAAGCCAATCCAGGTACGGTAGAAAGTGAACGCTTCAACGGCTTCAAAGACGCCGGCGTTAACCGAATATCCATCGGCGTACAAAGTTTTCAGCAGCAAAAATTGCAAAAGTTAGGGCGCATACACGATGAACGCCAGGCGCTCAATGCCGCCGGTTACGCCAGAGGTGCAAAACTCAACAGCTTTAATCTGGATCTGATGCACGGCTTGCCGGATCAATCACTTAGCGATGCTCTGTTTGATTTGCAACAAGGCATAACACAAGCACCACCCCATTTATCTTGGTACCAGCTGACGATAGAGCCCAATACCCAGTTTCACTCCAAGCCACCTATCCTACCTGACGAAGACATTCTGTGGGATATTCAGGATCAAGGCCATGAGTTACTGCTCGATGCCGGGTACCGGCAATATGAGATATCGGCTTATAGCCTGCCAGGGCACCAGTGTCAGCACAACCTGAATTATTGGCGCTTTGGGGATTACCTGGGCATAGGGTGTGGGGCCCACGGCAAGCTGACATCTCTGGATAAGAGCGCTGTAGTACGTACAGTCAAAGTTAAACACCCCAAAGGATATATGGATTTAACCCGGCCTTATATGTACCAGCACAACACAGTGGCGAAGGACGAACTGCCTTTTGAGTTTTTTATGAACCGGCTACGTTTACTGGAGCCCTGTCCAAAACAGGACTATCAAGATTTCACCGGCCTGGCCATCGATGAGACGCTAACGGCCAAGTTGCAAATCGCCATGGATAAGGGGCTGTTAAGTGAAACCCCCAGTCACTGGCACGTCACGTTACTGGGGCGGCGCTATTTAAATAGCCTGCTGGAATTACTGGTTTAAACCCTGGACGTGCGCTGGCGCAAAAATGCATGGGCGTCCGGGGATATGTCGGCGCCCTGGGCTTGACGCTTAAGGTTTTTAGCTGCCACCAGGGTGGCGCCTGAGCCAAAAAAAGGATCGATAACCACATCGCCCTCTACCGAGCTTTGGCTGATAAGTTTTTCAATCAGGGGCACAGGTTTTTCCGTAGGATAGCCCCGCCACACCCTTTTTTCCTGTAATACATCCGCCATGCCCAAATCACTTAACTTACGTTTGCCTTTTTCAAAAAACAAAATAAATTCATAACGTGCACGGTAATGGTAGCCCATACCTATGGCCCCCTTGTCCCACACCAGGGGTTTCCAGAATTTAAAGCCTGCCGCTTCGGCCAGTGGCTTGACCACAAACATGGTTTCTTGATCGCAAAATAAATAAAAGTGACTGTTTTTCTTCAATACGCGATAAATTTGCTCCAGCAGCTGTGCAAAACGTTCGTTAGGGAAAATAGTAAACCAGGCATTGCTTGAGCCCGCACTTTGTTTTAAACGGGTGGTGGTACCAATAGCCCGGTGTTTTTCCAGGGATTCGTAAGGGGGATCGGTAATCAGTAAATCGATACTGGCATCCGCCAGGCTTTGAAGCCACTGTACGGCATCTAGTTGGTGCAAAATCATGAATTAGGGTATCTATCAAGTCAGGGAGCTAAAAACGGCCGCTATACTAACAGCGAGACAGCATTATACCAAAATTTGGCTACTGCACTTGATGTTCTGAAGTAATGATAACGTTGTAAGGATGTAAGGGGGCAATATCATGGCGCAACTGCTCTTCCAGTTTGTCCAAAATTTGAAACTGCTCACAAAACCACTGGGCTTTTTGTTTCAGGTTGTCGGCTTTAGGTTCTGTATTCGACTCCACATTGCCCCCCAGGTTCTCGACCGTGCGGGCCGGGGAGACGGTTTTTTCATCGGTATTAGCGCTGTCCGATGCCAGGGTACCGATAGCGGAAAGGATACCACCCAGAGAGGTGTTCATCGCTTCTTCAATCTGTTCTTCAAGCTCCCTGTCCACCAACTCATCGACATTTTCCAGGCTACCCGGGCCCATATAGAAGTTATCCCCGGCATGGATGAATTTTTCTTTAATACGCATTTGCACCCGCTGTAAAGACGACTGTAACTTGTCGAAACTGTCATGCTCTTTACCCACCAGACCGGTATAAACATTCTCTATGGTTTGCACCGCCAAATCCACTCCTTCACTGGCCAGCAGGATCATCTTGGGTACAACAGTATGAAGACCGGCTGCCAGTTGTGCCAACGTAGCTTGTTGTTTAGCGTCCAGTTCAATCCAGTCACCTGCAACCAGCAGTTGATTGTGGTGATTAATTTGGTAAAGGGTGCGACTGTTGTCGATGATGCGAATTTGCTGGTCGTTCACCACTAGGCCGTAATTAAGCTCGACTTCACACTTAAACCCCGCCCGAGTGACAGTGCTAAAAGCGCTACACATAAGGAAAACAAAAAGTAACAAAAAGCGCATAGATTACCGTTTCAATAAACAATGAATCTATTGTGACGTTTATTCACAGACAATTGAATGACTTTGGGACAAGTATCTAAAAATTCAGGTTAATCAGCATTTATATTTGATGGCGTTGCTGGCGTTAAAAAATATCACCCCAGACTATTGATACTCATATTGTTCAGGTGAGTACCAATAGTCTGGAGGAGAGATATAATTATTCCAACCATAAAAACAATAAGGGTAAAAGAATGGCGGTTAGCACGCCATTGATACATAACGCCAAGGTAGCAAACGCGCCGGTTTTCTGGCTGATGTGAAAGGCTTGGGCCGTGCCTATAGTGTGAGCCACTGTGCCAAGTGCAATCCCTTTGGCTTGTTCATTTTCTATTGCGCATAGTTTAAACAGTCCCCCCACACACAACGGCGCCTACTATGCCGGTGAAAATAACTATTACGGCCGCCAACTCAGGCAACCACCCTATATAATTGGCTGTATCCATAGCCAAAGGCGTGGTGATGGATTTTGTTAGCAAACTGAGTGTGACATTCAATGCTAACGGTTCTGCCTATACCCAGCCTATAGCAATTAAAGGTGCAATCGCCCCCCTATAATTATGGGCAGCAACATCTGACTACCGGCTTTTTTAATCACCTGTAGTTGACCAAAAAGAGGGATCGCCAGTGCTACCGTTGCCGGCCCTAGTAGCCAATGCAATAGTATGACCTGCGCCTGGTATTCTTTTATTGGCAACTGACAGTATTCCAATATAGCCCAGAGCAGTAAGAGGCAAAAAATTAACGGATGCAACAGTGGATTACGCCCGAGGCGTTTAAACACCGTAATGGCAGTAAGGTAAACCAGTATAGTCACCCCCAACCACAGCAGGGATGATGGGCTGACAAAACTAAGATTCAGGGGCATCATCAAGTCTGCGTTGTTGCCATTGGCAAATACCGGCAGTGATAAGCAGACTTAACACAGTGCTAACCACAATAGCCGCAATTATTGTCCAAAGATGTGCCTTAAGTTGCTCAACATACAATACCCCCCATAGTCGCCGGAATAAACAGCAACAACAGGTGCAGCACCATAAATTGTGCCACCCTATGCAAAGCTTTTGGCACCTGTCCTAACCACAAGAGTATACTGACCAACAACAACAAGCCCAACAAAGCAGGAGGCAGTGGCACGAGCAGGCTTAACCATACTCCGCAATGCCAGCAGGTACCTGATAACTAACTTGGTAGATTGCATATAAAACACCTATTATTTTACGCCCCGATTTTAATGTCTTCCAGGTGATATTTATCAATCAATGCATAAAGTGTCGGGCGGGTCACACCTAATAAATCAGCCGTACGTGACATATTTCGCTCTGCCACCTGAAAGGCATTACGAATGGCCCGGCTCTCTGCATTTTCACGGACTTCTCGCAGGTTCAGGATTTCCATAGTTTCATGGTCATCAACCTCCAAGTTCAAATCACCAGCCTGAATGTGCGTCCCTTCAGCCATGATCACGGCTGATTTCAACTTGTTCTGCAACTCACGAATATTACCTGGCCACGAATGTTGCAACATGCCTTTAACGGCTTTATCACTAAAGCCTTTAAGGTTTCTTTTAAAGTCTTCGTTATACTGATTTAAAAACGTACGGGCCAGTAAAATAACGTCATTTCCCCTGTCTTTTAAAGGGGGGATCAGAATACTGATCTCACCAATACGATAATAGAGATCTTCGCGGAAAGTTTCTTGAGCCACCATCTCCTGCAAATTACGGTGAGTCGCACAGATCACCCGTATATTCACTGGGATCTCTGAACGTCCCCCTACCCGCTCGATCACCCGTTCTTGCAAAAACCGCAGCATTTTAGCCTGCAGTCCTATGGGCATATCACCAATTTCATCCAGAAAAAGCGTGCCCTCCTGGGCCGATTCGATTTTCCCAGGAGTGGTCTTATTGGCCCCGGTAAAGGCTCCCCTTTCGTAACCAAACAATTCACTTTCCAGTAAATTGTCTGGAATAGAAGCGCAGTTAATAGCCACAAATGCCTTGTCTTTACGCAAGCTATGTTCATGAATGCTGCGGGCAAAAACTTCCTTGCCAGTACCGCTCTCGCCCAGTAACAGAGTACTAATATCAGTTTGGGCGATTTTTTCCGCTTTACGACTGGCCATCAGGATCTGTTCACTGTTGCCAATGATCCTGTCCATCGACGGCGCGACCAGCGACATATGACGGATCTCTCTTTCCAGATCATACAAGTGGATAGCACGGCTCACCAAAATTTGCATAGTTTCCGAGTTGATTGGTTTTTGATAAAAATCGTAGGCACCACATTGAATGGCTTTTAAGGCATTGCTTTTATCATTGTTGCCCGTTACGACTATTACCTTAGTCTGGGGTGCTAACTCAAGAATTTCCTGCAATGTCGCCAGTCCCTCTGTGGCATTAGCTGGATCAGGCAGTAAACCAAGATCAAGGGTAACAACCTTGGGCTCGTGGCGACGTAACTGGGCTATGGCTGACGTGCGATCATCGGCAAAAAAAACGTCATAACCCAAAAAGCTCCACTTCAGCTGCGTTTGAATTCCTAAATCGTCATCAACAACTAAAATTTTGTCCATGTGTAATTCCTGTGCTAACTGCGTTATTTAGTCTGCGGGAATAATTAACGTAAACGTTGTTCCCACCCCTACCTCACTTTTCACCTGTATATATCCACCAATTTGTTCCATAAAAAGCTTAGCATCATAGGCACCAATACCCATACCTGCATTGCCTTTGGTCGTATCAAACGGCTTAAACAGGCGCCTTTGAATAAAGTCTTTACTCATGCCACTACCATTATCGGATATCTTGACCAGCATCTGCTTAAGATTATCGGACTGACTGATATCGATGCGCACAAAACCATCGTCTCCCGTAGCCTGTTGCGCATTGCTGGCCAGGTGATAGATCACATTACTTAATTTGTCCTTATCCAGTACCACATCCGTTTCGCTATGCACCTCGAGAGTGACCAAGGGTAGTTGACTGGCACAGCGTTGGGTGAGCACTTCATCTATGCAGACTGACAACTGACACAAACTCTGGCTCTTACCCTGCTCGGCACTTTTTTCGGACAATTGCCGTAGCATCTTTTCCATGCGAGCCTTGGTATGTTCTAACGTCTCAAAGGTATCGTCAATAAATTCCGGATTATCTTTATGTTGTTGAGCATTAGATAAAATCAGCTCGATTTGTGCCAGTATATTTTTTAAATCGTGTAATACAAAAGCCGACATACGGCTAAAAGTGACAAACTGTCCATTTTCGGCTACTTCTTTGGCGACTTCGTGGTGAAACAAAAAATTCGTCACCTGGGCGGTTACCGCAGTCAAATAATCCCGTAGCTCCCAATTCAGAGTACGGTCAGGATTTTCCCTGTTACTTAATGCCAAGATTCCCCATAGGGTCTCCTCACGATAAATAGGCACGACTAAATGAAAAGATACACGATTAAGCGATATAGATTTAACTTTCAAGTCTTCATACATAAAGGGCTTAGTGGACAGTTCTGTGATGTCAATGATCCAGTTTTTGTGTGTGAAGTACTCAAAAAATTTCCCTATTAGACTTATTTCATCGGCATTTAAAGGATCTCGGTCGATTTCTGCCAGATATACAATCTCACTGTCAGCTTTGCGGATCAATATTCCAGACTCATAATCTATAGCCTGTAAAAAAGCTTGCAAGGCGGTGTGATAGACATTTTCATTTGGTCCGGTATTTTCCAGTGCCCGAGTCAATTTCAACCACTCGATCCGATAGTCGAATTGATTGGCGAAGAAGTGCTTGGTGATAAAAACCTTTATCCGTGTGCGAAAACCCGCAGATAAAAACAGCGTTGCCAATAACGCCAAGGATAAAAAAATCATTACCACCTGTACGGTTGCACTCCACTGCCCCCCGAAATATAGTACCCCATAACCTATTAATGCCATGATGAACAGGTAGCCACCGGCGACGACCAGCAAGGAGCTATGCAGCACCACGTCTCTGGACACAAAAATATTAACCCCCCAGTTTTGTACTCGGCGAATAGCCAGCACCAAAAATGGGATCAAGGCAAAATAGATAAATCCACGGGCAGCGATATAGGTCAAATCAATTTGTTCTACCATCAAAGCATTAGCAAAGGTGACAAATTCGAACAAATTCGTGGCCCCAAGATAAAGCACTAGCGGCTTAAATGCCCAACGATTATCACCCGCCTGGCGGTAAATAATCTCCAGTAAAATCAGTACCTGCAGGGCCATCGCCGTCTGTAATAAAAATTTCCAGGTATCTGCCAAATTAATAATTAATGGCAGTACCAGCGCCAACAAGGGTAAAATTAAAATCAACCAGGTTTCCGGGCGACGCATAACATCAGCAATATTGCTGAAGTTATCTTTTAAACATGAGGCTAAAAACAGCAACCAGAATAGCTGCTTGATATTGTCGTAAAATAGTAGCTTGTTGATGGAAAACACACCGCCCAAAAAAGGCGATAAGGACCACAGGCAGGTAGCAGCTGTTGCCAAAATTAATAAGTATTTGGCCAGCCCTGACTTGCGCACCGTCAACAACAATAACAGCAACAAGGTGTAACCTGTTGCGCTGATTCCATATCCCCAAATAGCCAACATTGCGTTGATGTCCTTGAACTTATTATTCCATGTTTAATGAGACCTGAAAACGCCACCTTTTCTGGCCGGGATTTCCTTAATTATAAAACCGCAATTTACCTTTTTTTAAGCACTAAGCTACCTATAGAGTAACCGGCACCAAATGAACACAACAAACCATAATCACCTGGGGATAAATCCTGATGATGCAGATTAAATGCAATGATTGATCCCGCAGATGCCGTATTGGCATAACGGTCTAGCACTATAGGGGCCTCTAGCAGTGTGGGTTCTCGGCCTAGTAGTTTTTTACTGATCAGGCTGTTCATATTGATATTCGCCTGGTGTAACCACCAGCGCGTCACATCTTTACTGCTTAGCTGATGACGAGCCAGGTGCTCATTGATATGTTCCACTGCCATAGGGCAGACTTCCTTAAATACTTTACGCCCTTGCTGGTGAAACAACTTATCCGGAGCAAAGGGATCTGAATCATTTGCCCGGCTAACATAACCAAAGTTGGAACGAATATTATTGGAATAAGACGTAACAGCCTTGGTGCTCATAATGTCAAAAACATGTTCAGCGTTTGCGCTCTGGGCGCTTTCTACCACCATAGCGGTAGCTACATCACCAAAGATAAAATGGCTGTCACGATCGCAATAATTAACTTGAGGGGAGGTAAGCTCGGGGTTAATCACCAGTACCCCCTTGGCCGTACCAGCAGTGATCATTTCGTAGGCTCGGTGTAAAGCAAACGTCGCCGCAGAGCAGGCCACCAGCATATCAAAACCAAATCCCTTAATTCCCAGGGCATCCTGCACTTCAATAGCCAGAGCCGGATAAGAACGCTGAGTATAGGCACAAGCCACTATCACTACATCAATATCATCGGGGTTTTTATTGGCCGCTCGCAATGCCAGTTTGGCCGCGTTAATAGCCATTTCAGCTTGATCTGACAGTTGATCGTCTGGGCGCTCAGGTATAGCGGGCTTCATGCGATGAATATCTAAAACCCCGTCTTTGACATAGACAAAACGGCTACGAATACCTGATGCTTTTTCGATAAATTGAGCACTGGATTGTGGTTTAAGGGCGATTTCCCCCGCAGCTATGGCTGATGCATGCTGGGCGTTAAAATCAGTGGCATACCCGTTATAAGCCGTCACTAATTCTTCATTGGAGATACTGTGGGGGGGATTCCATAATCCTGAACCACTAATCACTACAGGCTGGGTCATATTCTTTTTCCTACTGAAAATATCACCCTAGCTTAGCGTTTTGCAGATCAAATGTCATGATAGTTGATGCTCTATGGTGCAAACAAAGATCAGGATTGAACACATAAGCAAACTTACAGTTTTTTTGTCACCCAATTCCCTCAGGAAAAAACATTACTACCCGGTACCCATTACACCGGAAATATATCCCTTTAAAACCTGCCGGCACCAAACGTCTGGGGCCCCCTATGGGTTGTCCTCTTTACAACGCTAGACGACATGTATTCAAGGGGACGTCTTGAATTGAAGTACCATAACGAAAATCAATAACGATAAAGGTTATAGGCAAGGGGTCATAAACACGTTATACCGCCCAGAGATAACAAAAATAGTTTGTTATTATTACGTTTTTTGCACGATTATTTTTCCAGAGTAGGGATAGGTGTGAGTGGGGCAAGTAATTGTGCTAAATATCGGAAGAGTTGAACCCGAGTAGTCGCATTACGCCACACCATACCGATTTCCCTATAAGCATTGTCCTCCGCTGGCATAGACACCAGCTGGGTGGTGCTGAGGATATGATTTTTAATGGCCAACTCTGGCATAAAGGTCAAACCTAATTTACTATTTGCCAACTGCACCAGGGTATACAAGCTGCTGGCAGCTAAGGAACTAACCTGTTCCTTATGTTTTAATTTGCAGGCACTTACCGCGTGCCCTGTCATGCAATGCTCCTGTTGCAATAAAAACACACTTTGTGCTGGCAAGGCAGAAAAATCCATCGGCATGGGCAGGGTACTCACCAGATCACTATGGACTATAAGGTGGAACGGATCATGGCCCAGCACCAGTTGTTTGCAACCCGGGGTCTCCATCGGCAAGGCCAGGATCAATAAATCAAGCACCCCTTCATTTAACTGGCTGAGCAAGTTAGCGGTATTGTCTTCTTGTAATTGTAAACTAATAGCGGGCAGATGTTGCACAACGGTGCTGATCAGACCTTCAAAAAAGAAGGGCGCGATAGTGGGGATCACACCAATCTTCAGGTTACCAGAGTGCCAGTCACCCGCTGTTTGGGCAAAATCAACCAGCTCATTTGCTTCGGTTAACAGGTGTTTGCTGCGCTCTACCAACTCCAATCCAAAAGGAGTAAAGACAAAAGTCTTATGCTCTCTTTCCAATAATTGACAGCCAAATTGTTCTTCCAAATTTTGAATGGCCGTGCTCAGGGTAGACTGACTCACATGACAATGCTGGGCTGCGCGGTGAAAATGCTGCTCCTGATGCAGGGTCACCAGATAATAGAGGTGTTTAAGATTAGGCCATTTCATTTTATTACTCTTCACTTAAAACGATTATAATCTAATATTATAATCAATTTATTAGATATGTAAGTGTTTTTTGCTAAACCTATTATAACGTTACAAACAAAAAAGCCGTTTGGCTTTGGCAAATCGGCTTTTTTGATAATGATAAGTCTTTAACTCATAGAGCAGTCAGAATAGTCTAAAATTTATGTTCCAGACCCAGTGCCAGCCAGGATTGATCGTCGCTATCATCCAGTGTCCTGTCTGTATACCAGATAAAGGCTTTGGTTGCCTTACCCAGCTTATAATCGCCGCCGACTGTAATACTGTTATCATCTTCAAGGGTCTGAAATTGCGCTTTTAATACCACTTTATCGATAGTATAAGCAGCACTGAACATGACACCGTCTTTTTCCACACCTGTATCAACCGATTCCTGGCGCTGTAAAATGGCGCCGAGAGTCAAAACATCTATTTTAGTTTGCACAGAAGCACGAATATTGTCGTAACCTTTCATATCAAAGTCTGCGGCTACTGAAGCAAACCATTGTTCTTTTTTCAGGTTTTTATCGCCATAACTTAATGAAACGGATTGGGCGTCCTCGCCTGCGACGTCATCTTCGGCGATATAACTTGCACCTAAAACAAAACCAGCAAAGGTCGGGGAGGAATAACTCACAGAATTACTCATGCGATTCTCGCCTTTCCATAACCCTTTTATATCGCCTTCGTAATCACTAAATAAATCAATCTTACCCTGGGACTGTTTAAGCATAGTGTCGTTACGACCCAGCAGGACCGTACCAAAATTGCCTTTTAAACCAACATATTGGTTACGTGCAGTGATATTGTCAGAGCCTGATGCGTCAGCCAAATCTACCTGCCATTCAAATAAATACAAAACTTCTAAGTCATTATCGAGCTTAGCATCACCTTTCACTCCAAAACGAGAAGCATTACTTTTTAGCTCAGTAAAGTTACCTTCACCTTCATCTGCCGCTTGTGCAGAAATGTTTGCCTTACCATATAGGGATAAGGGATCGGCATAACTGGCTGTAGAAAAAGCACCTGCTAGCAAGGTGAGTGATAGTGATGTAAGAAGTTTCATATATTCTTTGCTCTGGTTGATTAACGTTTATAAATCATCAACGATTAATATATGGCAGTTTTATTACATTTACATGACAACGTGACAGTTTTATGAAAGATATATGACATGGTATGTTGGCTTAGGCCAGCTTGTATTACAATCAGCAGCGTGCAAGAGAAAAATCTCATAATGTCGCAGTTAGAGCGCTCGCGTTTAAATGGATCAGATTATTGTTTAAATGCTGAAAGAGTAATAAGCCGTACTGTAAGACTAAATATCTACTTGCTTTAAAGGAGAGAAATTCTCCTCTATTGATGACAAATTAGTTGACTGAAGGCCTCAGAGTAGGGATTACCTAGAGGGATTACCTAGACACCCACGTTAAATAGTTTGTCCATATAATCACATCACATTATTGGCATTGCCTTATAGAAGCGGGCTCAAGGGTAAATATGATTTAAAATGAGTCTGTGAGGCAGTCAAATGGAGTGAATGATAGATTGGAGCCAGATTGGGGGGCAGCACTTCAGCGCACTTAACTATTCGGTGCTGCTTTGTCTTCTTTGATGTCGGTATGCCGATATATCAGGCGCGTTTGAGTAACACTTTGGCCTTGCCCATTCCTCTTAGTCTTTGATGATGGGTATGGCGCTTAAAAGTATTCATCATCTGCTCTGCCCCGGCGGCATAACAAAAATGCT